>Ga0233447_1000012_pt1 | contig 294690 bp, 267 predicted proteins | sample SI_124_October20_3_FD_183014 | JGI IMG/M metagenome (GOLD analysis project Ga0233447, IMG submission 183014) | Seawater microbial communities from Saanich Inlet, British Columbia, Canada - SI_124_October2016_135_MG | ecosystem: Environmental > Aquatic > Marine > Inlet | place: Canada: British...
GAGAGATCTCATCTTTTGGATCCAGCGGTTCATATTGACCAATTTCCTCAAGATACTTACTGAGGCTGCGATTTGTGTCTCCACCGATCCTTTTAACTTTTTTAGCCATAGGCTCCTTCCGTTACTGCTTTGACCGCAATTGATACAAAGCCAGCGAAATTAATTTTATACCCTACACCTGTCAAGGGATAAGGAAGCTTTAATTAGATTAAAAAAGGGAGCTAAAGTGACAAAAAATTATGATTTATGTTCAAAATCTCTGTACTGTGGAAATGGCCGGGGAATGTTATTTTATCAGCCTTCTTAGAATACCATGGTCTAACCCATGAGGAGTAATAACAAAATCCGGTGGGGCGCAGACAATCAATCTGAAAGGATTACATGAAGGCAGAGACTCAAGCACAGAATCACTTTTATGATGGCTGGATTTATCGCAAGCTGCTAGATCCAGCTCTGACAGGTATAAGAATTAGAGTATCTCGACTGATACCTGAGAACAGTACGGTTGTGGATATCGGATGTGGCACTGGCGATCAATTATTTTATATCTCCAGGCAAATTCAAGCTGGCGTCGGAATTGAACTCTCCTCAACCATGATAAATACATGTCAGGAACAGGCTCAAATCCGGAAAATCACAAACTGTGATTTTCTGCTGGCTGATGCCAGAGATATAGCTTCTCTTGGAGATCAGACATTTGACTTTGCTTTAACCAGTATGGTCATTCATGAAATGCCGGAAGAAATTCGCATATCTGTATTAAGGGAGATGATTCGACTGGGGAAACAGCTTATTTTGGTCGATTGGATTTACCCGCAGCCTGGCCTGTGGAAAAAGTTCAGCACACACTTTGTTGAGCGCATGGCAGGCCAAGAACACTACGCAGGCTTTCGATCTTTTATGAAACAGGGAGGGATGCCAGCACTCATAAAGACACTTGGGCTGGAAACGATTGAAACCCAAATTACAGGCAAAGGAACGATACAGCTCTGGTTGTGTAAATCAAAATAATTAAGGGGGGGGTTGGATAACTATGAAACAGAAGCTTGAGTTGTGGAGAGATACGAACGGTACTCCCATGTTATGGCAGAGTCACCGGAAGATATGTATTGGGGACAGGGTCAGATCTACCACAGTGCAGGTCGGGTAACCACCTTTATGCCGTCTTTCCGGATGACTATGGACATGGCCACTACAGAGATGCATTCCAACCTGGCTGGAGGACCCAGGGATCGCCGCTTCCCAAAGTGGTACAGCTCTGGATTACAAGACTGGTTCGAGGGTAAATATAAACAGACTCGTCCAGAGGAGGACCAGCCCAAATTAAATTTCTAGAACAACTTTTGTTAATTGTACAGGGCAAAGCTCAAGCTCTTCTTCCGGTTCACTTTGGCAGCCAGCCTAGTTTGAATAATTCATATAGATGAGTTAATATGAACTATCTCGCACACCTGTTGATCTCACCAGAGGATGGCTTGTCTCGGCTGGGAAATATTATGGCCGACTTTATGCGGGATGTTGACCAGGAGTCATTACCCCCAAAAGTCTGGGAAGGCATCCAGCTTCATCGTTCAGTTGATGGCTACACAGACTCTCACGAAGTGGTTAAGGATCTGCGTAAGCATTTCAGCCCCGAAAAACGGCGGTTCTCAGGTATTGTTCTGGATGTTGTTTTTGACCACTTTCTCATCAAACATTGGGAAAAATATTCAACAGATGAATTTCATGCTTTTGTGGATCAGTCTTATGAAGATCTCTGGCAGCATCGGGAGCTCATGCCGCCCCGCATGGAGATGGTGGTGGGCTGGATGATCAAACGAGATTGGATTAGATCCTATGCTGAACTGGACCACGTGGGACGAGCATTAGATGGGCTGGCTGGCCGTCTGAAGCTGAAACACGATTTTCATGGTTCCATTAAGGAAGTATACCATCACTATGAAGCTATAGAATCCGGCTTTTTGAAGTTTTTCCCAGAGTTGCTTCAACATATTAATCAGATAGAACCCCCGATATCAGACTAGACATATTTCACAAGATGAAAAGTTATTAATTAATTCATCAATTAAATCAATGATATAGGGGCTGTTTTATTCTATAATCTCTCGGCTAAAAAATTTATTGAAAGGGAATAAAATGCGTTTCAAATTATTTGTATTAACGATGATGGCAGTGCTGGTAATTGTAGCCTGTGATTCAAAGCAAAGAGTCAAGGCTCCCGCCCACGATCCACAAGCTGCTACTTCCCAGCAATCTTTGGGTAATGCACACACTATTTTGGTAAAAGAAGTTATTCAAGCTAAGAGCTATACTTACCTGTTTGTTACTGAAGGTGACAAGGAATATTGGATAGCCACAGCCAAACAGCCCCTGGATGTGGGTATGACACTGCATTATGATCAGGGTCTGGAAATGCAGGATTTTACCAGCAAGGAAATTGATAGAACCTTTGATAGCATTTTCTTTGTGGGTCAGATGCGTGGTACCTCCAGTGCAGCTGCCAGTGCCATGGGTGGTAAAAAATCCATGGAAGAAGCCAAAGAGATATCCATTGAAAAAGTTGCTGGCAGTATCAGTATAGCAGAGCTTTTTTCCAAGAAAGGTGACTATGAAGGCAAGATTGTCACTGTTCGGGGTCAGGTTACCAAATTCAATGCTGGCATCATGGGGCGTAACTGGGTCCACCTCCAGGATGGTACAAAATCTGGGGATGCCTTCGATATTACCATTACCACTCAAGCTGTTGTCAGTAAAGATGATATTGTCGTCTTTAGTGGCAAAGTTGCACTGGATAAGGATTTTGGGGCAGGGTACCTGTATGAACTCATTATTGAAGAGGCAAATCTCTCTTCAGAGAGCTAAACACTCCAAAGCTTAATAAAAAAAGGGCGAGGGTATCCTCGCCCTTTTTTTATATCTATTCATCCCCAGGCTCAAATAACCTGTGTATCGTTTCACGCTCTCGTCTTCATCCGCCCTGTTGGTTCCGTTTCTATATTGCCCATTCCTAATTAGATTCACCCCATGGCAAAGCTTGCAGCTGAAAAGAAACGAATCTTCATTATCCATGGTCCTAACTTGAATCTCCTGGGAACTCGGGATTCGGAGCAATATGGAACCCTCACTCTGGACAAGGTCAACACGGCAATTCGCAAAAAAGCTCGTGAGCTTGATGTTGAGACCCGTATCATTCAGACCAATCATGAAGGTCGCATTATTGACCTCCTGCATCGCAGGCGAAAATGGGCTGATGGCATAATTATTAATCCAGGTGCCTTCACACATTACTCCTATGCCATACGTGATGCCATTGAGGGCATTCAAATCCCTGTGGTAGAGGCTCACCTCTCAAATATTTATGAGCGGGAAGACTTTCGCAAAGTCTCAGTAACCAAAGATGTTTGTTCAGCTCAGTTTTATGGGAAAAAAGTGGAATCCTACCTTGAGGCTTTAAGCTTTCTTTCACAACACCTAACGTCCAACATCTAACGCCTAACTCAGGACAAATCATGCTCTCCACGCTAGATTTCAGTATCATCATTCTTTTTCTAGTCGGTATTTCAGCTTATGGTATTTATAACAGCCGCTTCAACAAGACGACGGAAGACTACTTTTTAGCTGGCCGGGATATGCCCTGGTGGGCAGCCATGCTCTCTATTGTGGCTACGGAAACATCAGTATTAACCTTTATCAGCATCCCTGGTCTTGCATATCGAGACAATTGGTTCTTTTTACAGTTAGCGCTGGGTTACATCCTGGGTCGTATTCTGGTGAGCATCTTTTTACTACCAGCCTATTTCAAGGGTGGTATTTCCTCCATCTATGAAGTACTGGGAGATCGATTTGGAATAAAAATTCAGAAAACAGCCTCGGGCGTCTTTCTGGTTACCCGCATCCTGGCTGATGGAATCCGATTCTTAGCTACGGCGGTGATTGTCCAGGTTGTCACCGGCTGGTCCCTACCTGTGGCAGTATTGATTATTGGCGTCGTGACAATTGTGTACACCCTCATGGGTGGCATACGCACTGTCGTCTGGGTGGACAGTTTTCAATTTGTACTTTATATCGGCGGTGGTCTCATCGCTATTATTTATATCCTCATGCACAGTGATGCCAGTTTTGGAAGCATGATGACGCAATTGGATGATCAGGGCAAGCTGGATGTTGTCCGCTGGGGTAGGAACTTGTTCTCAAATCCCTGGTTGTTCATCTCTGCAGTGTTTGGTGGTACGTTGCTGTCCTTTGCATCACATGGCGCTGACTACATGATGGTTCAAAGAGTATTGTCTGTCCGTAACCTGGCCGGCGCTAGAAAAGCCATGATAGGAAGTGGTATCTTTGTCTTCATCCAGTTTGCCGTATTCTTGTTGGCGGGCTCTCTTATATACATTTATCTCGGCGGAATTGAGTTGGAGAAGGATAGAGAATTTTCAACTTTTATTGTAAATGAACTTCCTGTTGGCCTGAAGGGCTTGTTACTCGCAGGAGTGCTTTCCGCAGCCATGTCTACCCTGAGTTCTTCAATTAACTCTCTTGCATCATCAACGACAACAGACTGGATGGGCAAAAAGGCATCCATAAAGACTTCCCGCTTAATCAGCTTTGGATGGGCGATTGTCCTGATCGGGATTGCTCTGGTTTTTGATGAGTCTGACAAGGCCATTGTAGTCATGGGGCTGGAAATTGCATCATTCACATATGGTGGGTTGCTGGGTCTCTTCCTGCTCACAAAAATTGACAAGGACTTTTCTCAGATAAGTCTGATTTCTGGACTTGTGGCATCCATGGCAATCGTCTTTCTGATGAAGAGTCAAGGATTAGCCTGGACCTGGTTTATCGGTTTCTCTGTTCTGACCAACCTGTTTGTAGTCTACCTGGTTGATGCCCTGGTAAAATTACGCTCTAAATCAGATTAGTTTCCTGAAACAATAGCGACAATCACGATAATAATCGTGATCAACCAAATGTTGATATAGTGCTGCAGGTGTAGACCTAGAAGCAGTAAAATGTCACGTTCCAATGCAGGCAAATCCTTAGCCGGGCTTTCTATGGTCCCAGATCGATGAAACGGGCTGTCTACCGTGAAGATGAATTGATCATCTCGTGCATCTTTCTTGATCCAGCTCCAGACGCCCCTTAGCAAATTGACAGAACGAAAGTAGTAGGTGCTTCCATTGCTGAGCTCAAGCTTGCTCTTCTGAAAGTCCTTCCAGTAAAAATCCAACTTCCCTACCTGATCCTGAGATGAACCCTCAATAACCTTTAGGCTCATATTAGCCTTTCCGTTGGAGCTAAAACGCAGCATGCGGTCACCCATTTCGCCGATGCCATCTGGACTCCAGAGACCCTTACGTGTGATTTTCGCCTTCAGTTTAGGGCTGAATTGAAAGTGGTAGCCACGTGCAATTGAGCGATCTTTTATCCAGGTATAGATCTTATTCTCGGCCATGTATTGTCTCCTTTATCCTTTGGTCATCCAACGCATAATGTTTGAAAATTTTAGTGGAACACCCTGCATGAGAATGGCAGTGCGAAAGATGCGCGCTCCGCCCCAAACAACAAACAGTGTAAAAATTATTACTCCGGCAAGACCAGCCCAGGGTTGCCAGGCGGGAATGGTAACAGGCGATGCCATTCTCAGGGTCATCACCATGGGGGTAAACGGCGGAATCAATGACATGACAGTCGCAAAAGTTGAGAGAGGCTCCTTCAAAACAGGCATCATAATGAACATGGGGATCATCATAGGAAACATGGCCGGGAAGGATAATGATTGTGCATCTTTGGCATCATTTGCCACGGATCCCAGGCTGGTCATGAGTGCTCCCAGCATAAACAGTAGAACAACCAGGTTCACCACAAACCAGGGTAGGATGTCATAAGGAATGTAGGCTTCAAAACCACGCCATTGCATAAAGGCTGTACCACCACCCAGATAAACCAGAGTACTTGTGAGCGCGACAGCGAGACCGCCAAGAATTTTGCCCAGCATAAACTGGAAGGGGGTGATTGAACCCAGGATTACTTCAACAATCCGTTGGGTCTTTTCTTCCATGACTGCACTGAGCTGAGGCGTGGCACCCATCATGGACATCATAAACATAAGCATCATCATAACCAGGGGGACGGCGATGGCACGGATTTCATTGCTGGCGCCAGCGTCGATAACATTGCCATCTTCATCAATTTTTAGCAATCCTTTGGCATTGACCCAAGACCAATGAAAGAGATCTGGAATTTCAGATTCATCAATACCGGCCTGTTCTAGTCGCAAGCGACGGAGATGATTGTTTATGGGGTCACGCAACCAACCGCGAATGTCATCCAGGGCGGCACTTTCAGCATGATAGTTCACGAAGGCATTATTGGGGTCTTCAGCTGGATGTACGATGGATGATCCAATGTGCAGAAAGGCATGAATTTCACCCTCTCGAATGCGATCAGATAAAGCCCCGAGCTGCATGAGGATGTTAGCAGTATCCACGTTCACAAACTCAATACTATAAACAGGTTTTACCTGGATGCTATCATCCTCATCAAAGATATGTTGAGTATTGCGAATTGACGCAGCCTCTTTAAGCATCTCGCTAAATTGACCAGCCTCATCAACCACAACGATGTGACGTTCGCGGATATCGACGTGGTCTTTTAAAAGTGCCATAGCAATAATGCTTCCGCTCATAAAAACAGGCAGCATGATGAGACCGATAATAAAGCCCTTAGTACGGACAGCTGCATAGTACTCTCTGAGAGCAAGACGTAAGACCTTATACATGATGAAGCTCCTCGGCGCCGGCTATCCGAACAAAAATATCATGCAGGGAGGGTTTCATCAGTTCAAAGCTTAGCACGGTATTGTCTTCCATTAACTTTTTCAGAATATCCTGAGGATTGGATCCAGGTGATATTCTCAACTCCTGTGATTGACCAAAGTCATGTACTTTATCGACACCAGCTATGCGGTCAAGCCCGGAAGGCTTACTATCACAGCGAATTCGCAGGGTGTCGCTCCCATATTTATCCTGGATTTCATGTAAGGTGCCATCGAGTACCTTTTTGCCTTTATGTATCATGAAAACATAATCACAAACTTTCTCGGCAGTGGCCATATCATGGGTGCTGAAAATCACAGTGGATCCATTCTTTTGAAGTTCCAGCATGGCTTGGAGCAGCACGTCAGTATTTACTGGATCGAGCCCACTAAAGGGCTCATCAAGAATGACGAGTTTAGGATGTGAAACAACGGTAGCGATAAATTGAACTTTCTGACTCATACCCTTGCTTAAGGTCTCAACCTTTTTGTTACCCCACTGTGTCAGATCAAGCTTTTTTAGCCAAAAGTCAACATCAGCCAATACGCCATGTCCCGTTTTGAGTTGTCCATAGAACTGAAGCAGCTCACGGATTTTCATCTTTTTATACAGACCGCGTTCCTCTGGAAGATAACCAACCAGGTCATTGTCTATTGAGGCCCGGGGAGAACCAAGTATTTGAATATCTCCAGAATCTGGATGTAGAATATTCATGATCATGCGGATGGTAGTCGTCTTGCCTGATCCATTAGGACCGATGAATCCATAAATACTGCCGTCTGGGACTTCAAGTGAAAGCATATCCACAGCAGTAAATTCATTAAAGGTTTTAGTAATATTATTAAGCGTTAGTGCGTTCATGCATGGAATCCTTTTAAAAAAATACTCTAGTAGGTCGAAAGAATATAAGCGACATGTTAATGATGAGGGAAATTATCGTCGAGTAGAAAATACTGACGCTAACCGGTATACGAATTCGATAGAGGTTCTGACTCAGGAAGCAATGATGGATACTGCCAAAGGTTATGACATAGCATTTAGACGTAGTTTTAATTGATGTAATTAAAACTATGGATGGTAGGAATTAAAACTCTATATGTCTTTCACAGTAATACAGGCGATTGCTAACCGAGGTATCCTGGGTGTTGCCTTGAAACGGTAGAATGGAGACAAATTCAGTAACCACAGCATGATTATGCAGATTATTATCAAAAAACGGATAAAAACTTGTCCACCCCTTGGATACACATCTTATAGTCCAGTGTTTCGAAATGAAGTGGTGCACAAGCCGGCAAAAGGGCTAAAATGTATCGTTTTGATGCAGCAGTTTGCGGAAAACTCAAAAACCCTTCAAGGGCTGGTAAAATAGTGAGATAAAGAAGGTATTCTGACTGCGTAGTCAAAAAGGGGCTGTTTTTAAGCTAAACGACCAATTCTGATGTCAGCGTAGCCGGTGATTCTAGGTTTATCTTTTAGTCTCAAAGTCCGATATATAAACAATGATGAAGTATGATGCCTATGGTTCTCTCGGCTGAGTCTTGAAAATACGCTTGTATCTCCATGACAAAAATAATGTTGATAACATTTTCATACTGAACGATGCTGGCCTAAAATGTTGGTCAGTGGCTTAATTCCAAGAATCAGTCATGGTTTTGAAGAGGATGGAGTGTCCGCATTTCGTAATTACAACAAGGTGCATGAAACGGCAGGTAAAAGGTCGTCACGGCAAAAACCAAAAGATTTTCAACTCTTCGGGCTCGTTTTCAAGAATATTTGAGAAAATGCAAATTGTTCTTCCACCAGGCTAGTCCTTCAAATATCTTCAAAGTTTGAATTGAGGATTTTATGCGTAGTGAAAAATTAATAGTACATGGTGCTCGCGAGCACAACCTGAAAAATGTAAATCTAGAACTCCCAAGAGATAAATTTATAGTAATAACCGGTCTATCTGGATCAGGTAAAACTTCTTTAGCATTTGACACCATATATGCCGAAGGACAACGACGTTATGTTGAATCACTCTCAGCATACGCCAGACAGTTTCTCGGTCTCATGGAGAAACCGGATGTTGATTATATAGACGGGTTATCTCCAGCTATATCCATTGAGCAAAAATCAGCCGGTCGAAATCCCAGATCAACGGTTGGTACCGTGACGGAGATCCATGATTATCTCCGACTGCTGTTTGCACGAATAGCAAAACCAGAATGTTATAACTGCGGTCGGCCTATAACGAGGCAAACAGTTCAACAAGTTGTAGACTCTATCTTAAATCTTAAACAAGATGCGCATATTCAAATTCTATCACCTATCGTACAGAGTCGTAAAGGTGAGTTTAAAGAAATATTTAAAGAGATTAAAAAAGAAGGTTTTGTCCGAGTACGTGTAGATGGAAAGATTCAAGAAGTTGGACGATCAATAACACTTGATAAAAATAAAAAACATAAGATCGAAATCGTCATAGATCGGCTAGTAATCAATGATGAGTTTAAAGACCGATTAACAGATTCGGTCGAGCTGGCATTAAAACATGGTACCGGTATGATTATCATTGATGTAGTTGGGGAAGAAGAACATGTTTTCTCTGAACACTATGCTTGTCCATACTGTGAGATAAGTTATCCAGATCTTGAACCACGTTTGTTTTCTTTTAACGGACCTTATGGTGCGTGTCCCAGCTGTGATGGTCTTGGTATGCAGACCAGTATGGATATAAATCTCATTGTACCAGATAAAAGGAAGACCTTATTGCAGGGAGCTATTGCTCCACTCGGTGAGCAACCACGTGGTAACTGGTATGCTGCTATACTTAAAAGCCTGGCATCCCATTATGGTTTTAAGTTCACCCAACCATGGAGCACCATTAGCGACGAGGCTAAGGAAGCGATTATTCGTGGTACTGGCGATAAGAAGATAAAGATGGCCTATGAATCTGATCGCTGGAAGGGTGAGTACGAGGGTGGGTTTGAGGGGGTCATCCCAAATCTTGAACGTAGATATAAACAGACCACATCTCCTGGCGTAAGGAAATGGATCGAGGGCTATATGAGTTCTCTGCCATGCGAGACCTGTAATGGTTCGCGATTACGTATCGAAGCAAATCATATACTGCTTGGGAATAAAAGTATAACTGACTTGAGCTATTTGCCCATAAAAGAGCTGCAAACATTTTTTAATGATTTAAAACTCACAGATACAGAAGAGCAAATTGGAAAACAAATCTTAAAAGAAGTTAAAGAGAGATTAAGTTTCCTAGTCAATGTAGGTTTGGATTATTTAAACTTATTTAGGAAAGCAGGAACTTTATCTGGTGGTGAAGCCCAACGCATTAGACTCGCGACTCAGATTGGCTCACAACTTGTCGGAGTTCTCTATATTTTAGATGAACCCTCTATAGGTCTCCATCAAAGAGATAACCGAAGACTTATCGAGACTTTGAAACATTTACGAGACCTTGGAAATACAGTTATTGTTATTGAGCACGATCAGGAAACTATGGAAGAAGCAGACATCTTGGTAGACATGGGTCCCGGTGCCGGTGAACATGGTGGAGAGATTGTGGCTTTTGGTCCACCGAAATCATTTTTGAAAAACAAAAAATCTTTGACTGCCAAATACTTGACAGGTGAGTTGTCTATCCCCATCCCTTTACAAAGAAGAGAAGGCAAGAACAGTAAAATATCCTTAATCGGGGCTCGAGGGAATAATCTGCAAAAACTTAACATTGATTTCCCTCTTGGAAAATTTATCTGTGTAACGGGTGTATCTGGTTCAGGCAAATCATCACTTATAAACCAGACCCTTTATCCTGCAATGGCACGATCTATCTATAATACCAAAATCACAACCCTGCCCTTTGATCGTGTTGAAGGGTTGGCCTATATCGACAAGGTCATTAATATTGATCAATCAGCCATTGGGCGTACACCTCGGTCAAACCCTGCGACATATACCGGCTCTTTTACTTTTATTAGAGATCTTTTCTCCCAGTTACCAGAGGCCAAGTTGCGTGGCTATAAACCTGGAAGGTTCTCGTTTAATGTCAAGGGTGGTCGTTGTGAAAGCTGCCAGGGTGATGGTATTCGTAAGATCGAGATGCACTTTTTGCCTGATGTATATGTTCAATGCGAAGACTGCAAAGGGAAACGCTATAACAGAGAAACCCTCCAAATTCATTATAAGAAGAAAAACATTTCTGAAGTACTGGATATGTCTGTAGAGGAAAGCCTGGGTTTCTTTAGGGCAATTCCTGCCTTGAACCGAAAGCTTAAAACCCTGGTAGATGTAGGTCTAGGCTATATCAAATTGGGGCAACAAGCCACAACCTTATCAGGCGGGGAAGCCCAGAGAGTTAAGTTGGCCAGCGAGCTCAGTAAGGTCGGCACGGGTCGTACATTTTACATCCTTGATGAACCAACCACCGGTTTACATTTCGAAGATGTAAACATGCTGTTGTCTGTTTTAAATCGCCTGGTAGACAAGGGCAACACCGTATTGGTCATTGAGCACAATCTAGATGTCATCAAATCAGCTGATCATGTGATAGATCTTGGACCAGAGGGTGGTGATGGTGGTGGAGAGTTACTTGCTTCTGGCACTCCAGAGCAAATTTCCAGGGTGAAGAGATCATATACTGGCCACTACCTGAAAGAAATGCTCGCTAGGTAGGGATGGTATAATGATCGAACAAGGCATGACCATCCTTTATGTATCTGACCAAGAGGCTTCAAGGATATTCTATGAGTCCGTACTTCAAATTCAACCAGCGCTAGATGTGCCCGGTATGACTGAGTTTCGTCTTGGGAATGGGTTTATTCTGGGGTTGATGCCTATAGATGGAATCAAAAGACTCCTGGGAAAGGATATATTTCCAAAAACAAATGAGGGAAACCCTCGTGTTGAGTTGTATCTCCATGTTCGTAATGCTGAGCAGTTTCTTGACCGGGCAATACAAAGCGGGGCAGAACATATATTAAAAGTCTCTATGCGAGACTGGGGTGATCGCGTCGGTTACTGTCTGGATCTCGATCGGCATGTCCTTGCCTTTGCTGAAGCGAGTCGATAATTGAATTGTACACATGAACGGTCTCACCTTCCCATCAAGGCTTCACTTGGAAACAGCCTACCTCACCGACTATATTTGCCGGCACATTTTGAGTGGAAGTTCCAGAGACCAAAATTTAAAGAGAGACAAGCGTAGATTGATTCGATGACTGATTTAACACAACCTCAACTATTGACCGAAGAACAGGAATTTGACCGTGCTCTGAGACCACAGAGCCTGGAAGATTTTGTGGGTCAAGAAGATGTTGTTGCTCAGCTGAAAATATTCATAGAAGCCGCCAAGCAGCGCAATGAAGCTCTTGATCATGTCCTTCTTTTTGGACCTCCCGGCCTGGGTAAAACCACACTGGCCATGCTGGTTGCTAAAGAATTGGGTGTGAATATCAAAATCACTTCTGGGCCCGTTCTTGATAAGGCTGCTGATCTGGCTGGCCTTTTAACCAATCTCGAAGATAGAGATGTCTTCTTCATAGATGAAGTCCATCGCTTGAATCACGTAGTTGAGGAGTATTTATATTCAGCTATGGAAGATTATCGCATTGACATCATGATTGACAAAGGCCCCAGTGCTCGGAGTGTTCAGTTGAATCTGGAGCCCTTCACTCTGGTGGGGGCTACCACACGGGCAGGACTGCTGACTCCACCCATGCGAGCTCGTTTTGGAGTGGTGCTTCGAATGGATTTCTACGAAGCCGAACAATTGCAGCTAATTATAAAGCGTTCTGCAAACATCTTGAATGTTCCCATAGATGATGAAGGTGCACTGGAGTTGGCCCGTCGCAGCCGGGGTACGCCACGTATTGCCAATAGACTTTTACGAAGGACTCGTGATTATGCTCAGGTCAAGGGCAATGGCTCCATAGATAAAAAAATTGCTGACGATGCGCTTGGAATGTTAAATGTTGATGAGTATGGTCTCGATGATATGGATAAACGCATTCTCAAAGCACTTATAGAAAAATTTGAAGGTGGTCCTGTAGGTCTCAATTCCCTTTCAGTGGCAGTTGGCGAAGAAGCCAACACCCTGGAAGAGGTTTATGAACCCTTTCTCATCATGGAAGGCTTCCTGGTGAGGACAGCCCGTGGTAGACAGGCAACCCCTCAAGCATACAGACATTTAGGCTTTGTATTAAAAGCCGAGTTATCCCAAACCAACATGTTCCAAAGAAAGAAAGAATGATATATGCTGTTTGATCGCGCAAAAGCCCTGACCCTCTCTGATTTCGATTATGAATTGCCAGAAGAGCTAATTGCACAACATCCCACTGCCAAACGTGATGGATCCAAATTACTCGTCATGGATGCCCAGTCTGGGGAAGTTGAGCATAGCAAGTTTTCAAATGTGGTAGATTCCTTGAAATCAGGAGATGTTCTCGTTCTCAATAATACAAAAGTTTTCCCCTCAAGACTATTTGCTCGCAAGGACAAAACAGACACAGAGATTGAATTATTTTTACTCCGTGAGCTGGGAAATAATCTCTGGGAAACCCTGGTGAAGCCAGCCCGAAAAGTTAGAGTAGGAAATAAGCTGGTAATCGAAGACAAGATCACCTGTGATGTTGTAGATAACACTGTCTCTGGTGGACGTGTCGTCCGCTTTGATAAAAATGGTGGAGATTTCTATTCTATTCTTGATGAAGTAGGCAAGTGGCCACTGCCTCCCTACATCATTCGTGAAGCCAATGATGAAGACAAGGATCGGTATCAGACCGTTTATGCAGAACATCGCGGTGCTGTAGCAGCACCCACAGCAGGATTACACTTTACCGAGGCCCTTCTGAAGAAGGCCAAGGCTAAAGGAGTAGAAATTCAATATGTGACCCTGCACGTTGGCCTGGGAACTTTCAGACCTGTAAATGTTGAAGACATTACGAAGCATCAAATGGATGCTGAGTATTTTAATGTGCCTGAAGAGACGGTTACCGCTATTAAAAAGGCCAAGGAAGAAGGTCGGCGGGTCATCGGTGTTGGAACTACTGTGGTACGGGCTCTAGAATCGGCCGTGATGTATCCTCGTGAACTGGAACCTGGTGATGGCTGGACAAATAAGTTTATCTATCCACCCTATATTTTTAGAGTTGTTGATGGTATTATCACCAATTTTCATCAGCCCAAATCAACCTTGCTCATGTTGGTGTCGGCCTTTTCATCCAAAGAGAAAATCCTTAAAGCTTATCATGTGGCTGTTGAAAAGAAGTATCGCTTTTTCAGTTATGGCGATGCCATGTTCATTTCTTGATGGAATCAGGATGTGTCTTGATGAGGTGTCATGCTGAGCTTATCGAAATGCTCTCGAAATCGAACACATCTAAATGGAAAGAATAGAATAATTTAAACATGCCAAACAGCACACCACAATTTAGAATAGGGACCGGTTATGATGTTCATCGCTTGGTGGAAGGTCGCAATCTGGTTCTGGGTGGCGTTAAAATTCCGTTTGAAAAAGGAACTCTGGGACACTCTGATGGTGATGCACTGACACATGCTATTGCTGATGCTATTCTAGGTGCTCTGGCTTTGGGCGATATTGGCCAACATTTTCCAGATACCGCTCCGGAGTTCGAAGGGGTTTATTCCATTGATCTTCTCAAACATGTGGCGTCTCTGATTAAGGAGAAAGACTTTGTGGTTTTCAATGTGGATTCCACCCTCATTCTCCAACGTCCCAAAGTTATGGGGTACATACCTGAGATGCGTCAGAAATTAGCTGAAGCTTTGGAAATTTCACCTGAACGGGTTTCTGTAAAAGCTACAACAACAGAAGGTATGGGTATGACGGGTAATGGAGAAGCTGTGGCTGCCCAGGCTGTTTGTCTCCTTTCAAAATCATAGCACAGCTATCCAGAAGTGTTGGAATCCCTTTTTAGTTTTATCGAGCAATCACCAGCCTGGCTGGTTTTCCTCACAGTATTTTTAGCTTCTTACTTAGAAAATATTTTCCCCCCCGTTCCAGGCGATACCATCCTGATTTTTGGAGCCTATTTGGTGGGCCGGGGAGATCTTTCCTTTGCTACGGCCATGGTCACAACCCTTTTAGGAAGTGTGTTGGGATTTCTTACTCTATATGTGGCGGGATACAAATATGGCAGAGGCTTTATCTACTCTAAACAACAGACCTGGTTTTCGCCAAGCAGCATCAAACGAGTTGAAGTTTTATTCGAAAAGTGGGGTTACGGAGTCGTGCTCATCAACCGTTTTCTGGCAGGATTGAGAAGTGTGATTGGTCTATTTTCAGGAGTTGGAAAACTCAATATCTGGAAAGTTATTATTCTAGCCACAATTTCTAGCCTCTTGTGGAATGGTACTTTGATCTGGTTGGGAAGTACAATAGGTGAAAACTGGGAGTTGATCGGTGTGTATTTGAAGCGCTACAATACAGCCGTCACAATCATCATTCTTATTATATTAAGCGCATTCTTGATTCATCGCTACGTGATCGTCAAAGAGAATCTGACTGAAAAAGACTCCTAATTAATCATTCCCACAGAGTAACATTTATTCGCAGTCTGACGACCTCAATTCTTCCGGGCGATTATTTATTCTACTCAATAGTGTCTATAAATAAAAATTAGCATTAAAAATATTTCATGTTAACAACATACGTCTTGCGAAAACATCGTTGGCAGATCAATTTATGCGCCAGAGGTCATAAATAGATTTCTAGAGACAGGCAAAGGCGAATCGGTTTTTTTGCTAAGAATTATGATAGAAAATCTCACCATATTTTTACATAACATGAAATAGGAGTTTAGACAAAATGATTAAGAAAACGGGGATGGTACTTGTTGCAGCTTTAATACTAATGAATTGTGGGGGCGGGGATACTGAAGCGGCCAAGGAAAACGCCGCACCAAAATTGAGCCCTGAAGGACTCACGCAAGAACAAATCAAACATGGCATCGGTCCCATTGGTGTGCTTACTCTCGGTCCCCAGGACGAGGCAATGGCAGCCAAGGGAGCAGAAGTTTTCGAGCTGAAGTGCGTAGCATGTCATAAAATAGATGAACGTCTGGTTGGTCCACCATTGGCTGGCATTACAACAAAACGCTCACCAGCATTCATCATGAATATGATTTTGAATCCTGATGAGATGGTCAAGAAACATCCTGAGGTAAAAGCTATGTTGGCTGAATTCTATGTTCCCATGACTTTTCAGAATGTGACCGAAGATGATGCGCGCGCCATTCTCGAATATTTGAGAACCATTTAAGAACTTTTCGCTCAAACACAAGTGAGAGAATTAATAAACAATACGTAGGAGGAAAGCGTATGAACAAAACGATGATGAGAGTAGTGGGAGTAATTCTGGTAATTGCCACCTTTCTGCTCATTTCAGAATGTGCAAAAAAAGACAAGCCTATTTTAGGCTCAAGTGCTGCGGCCACAGCAGTCTATGTCGCCCCAGGTGACTATGATGAATTCTATGCCTTTACATCAGGTGGATTTAGTGGTCAGATCGGTGTTTATGGCTTGCCATCAGGCCGATTGTTTAGAGAGATTCCTGTGTTCTCAGTAAACCCTGAAAATGGTTATGGTTTTACCGAAGAAACCAAAGGCATGCTACAAACCACATTTGGTCAGATTCCATGGGATGATGCCCATCACCCTGAATTGTCACAGACCGATGGTGTTACCGATGGTCGTTGGATTTTCATCAATGCCAATAACACAACCCGTGTTGCCCGTATTGATCTAAAAACTTTTGAAACGGCCGAAATCATTGAAATTCCAAACTCAGGTGGAAATCATGGCTCACCCTTTATCACTCAGAACACCGAGTATGTGGTAGCTTCAACACGTTTTAGTGTACCGATTCCCCAGAGAGATGTATCCATTGATTCCTACAAAGAGAACTTTGAAGGTACTCTCACATTTATCAAGGTTGATCCTGATGATGGAGCAATGAACATTGAATTCCAGATTATTGTTCCTGGCTATGATTATGATCTTGCTCATGCTGGAAAAGGTCCTTCACACGGTTGGGCTTTCTTCACCTGTTATAATACTGAGCAGGCCAACACACTCCTGGAAGTGAATGCATCGAAAAATGATAAAGATTTTATCGCCGCAGTTAATTGGAAACTTGCTGAGAAATATCTGGCTGAAGGGAAGGGTAAGACCCGTCCAGGTGAACATTACACCAACCGGATGAGTCACACCACGCATTCTGCTACTTCCACCCTGACTAAAACGGTTGTTACTCTTGACCCAGCTGACTGTCCTGGTTTGATCTACTATATGCCTACTCCAAAATCACCCCATGGTGTTGATGTTGATCCTTCAGGTGAATACATCGTTGGTGGTGGCAAGCTGGCTGCTGTTGTTTCCGTCCACTCCTTTTCAAAGATGTTGAAAGCGATTGAAGACGAGAAATTTATTGGTGAAGCTGGTGGTATTCCAGTTCTGGACTACGATGCAACCATTGCTGGTGAAGTAACCAATGTTGGTCTGGGACCACTGCATACAGAGTTTGATGGAAAAGGTTATGCCTATACATCAGCTTTTATCACTTCAGAAGTTGTCAAATGGAAACTGGGAACCTGGGAAGTTGTTGATCGCATCCCAACCTATTATTCACTGGGACATCTCATGATTCCTGGTGGCGATAGCCGCAAACCCTGGGGTAAGTATCTGGTTGGTTTGAATAAGATGACCAAGGATCGCTACTTGTCTACAGGTCCTGAGCTAGCACATGCTGCCCAGCTTATTGACATCTCAGGTGAAAAAATGAAACTACTTCTGGATTTTCCTACGATAGGTGAACCTCACTATGCCCAGGGACTGCCAGCAGATCTTGTACATCCCAATACAACCAAGATTTACGAATTGGAGCACAACGAGCATCCATACCGTGCACTTTCCGAAAAAGAAGCGCGTGTTGAACGTAATGGAAATGAAGTCCATGTCTATATGACAACCATCCGTACCCATTTCAAGCCTGATAATATTGAAGGTATCAAGCTGGGTGATGTGGTGTATTTCCATGTGACCAATCTCGAACAGGATTGGGATATTCCCCATGGTTTTGCCATGCAGGGAGCTCGCAACTCTGAGTTGCTAATCATGCCTGGTGCCACGAATACACTTCGCTGGGAACCCCAAAAAGTGGGTGTTTTCCCCTTCTATTGTACTGACTTCTGTTCAGCACTTCACCAGGAAATGCAAGGATATGTAAGGGTATCACCCAAGGGATCAAAACTCCCCATCTCCTTTAATTAAAAAAGTTAAACCTTAAGCTGGGGGCGATTCGCCCCCAGCCTTTATTTATTGAACGGATGGTATTGGAATGAACAATAACTCAAGGTGGATATTAGCGGTGGGCGCCTTACTCTTGGTAGGGACTTATTTTTTCCCTCTTTGGTCCATTACTGTCGAAGCTCCACAGTACCCAGAAGGTTTGGGAATCTATATTCGCATCAACACGGTCGATGGTCATGCAAAAAATGACCTAAAAAATTTAAACATTGTTAACCATTATATCGGGATGCAGGAAATCGTTCCTGAATCCATCCCAGAGTTAAAATATATGCCCGCCATTGGAGGACTCCTGATTGTCTCGGGACTGTTGGTGGCCTGGAAGGGCGGCAAAAAATCGCTGTATATATGGTTGGCTTTCTTTTCACTACTTGCCCTGGTTGGCCTGATTGATTTTTATATCTGGAATTACGATTTCGGTCACAATCTGGATACAGAGCATGCCGCTATTCAAATTGAAGGCATGACTTATCAACCGCCACTCTTTGGCACAAAAACCATGCTGAATTTTGTAACAACTTCTCTTCCTTCAGGTGGTGGTCTGCTGGCCTTTGCTTCAATATTTATGGGTTATCTAGCTGCTTTTTTAAGCTGGCGGGACAAGCAGTCCAAATGAAAAATGTTTTAACCTTACTATCACTTTCGATTGCAGCCATATTTCTGTGTAGCTGCGAACCTGAGGTAAAGGCAATCAACTATGGACAAGATGGCTGCGACTATTGCCGCATGACTATAGTAGAAGAGCATTATGGTTCTGAACTTCTGACCACCAAGGGTAAATCTTATAAATTTGATTCCATTGAATGTCTCGCGGCATTCGTCATAAAAGGTGAGGTTTCATCAGAGAAAACTCATGGTTTATATTTCACCGATTTTGAGGATGCAGGAAACCTTTATCCGCTCAATGAAATGATATTTGTTCAAGCTGAAAAACTGAAAAGCCCCATGGGTTTGAATCTGTCAGCATATCGCACTCAGAAAACCGCAGATGATGTAGCACTGCTTTATTTTGGTGAAACCATGAACTGGGATCAGGTCAAAAATTTTGTGGAAACCGCCTGGCTAAAATAGATGTTCTTGCTGCGTGTCATATTAATCATCTCCTTTTTAAGCTCAGGTTTGTGGGCTGGTCAGGTCCAGGTAGGCTTTGATTATCCTCAGACGACAATTGCCCAGGGCTTGGAAGCTTCCATAGCGGGCGATACCATTCTGGTTCATCCCGGCACCTATGTTGAAAGTGGTCTGGTCATCTCACACTCACTTGCCCTTGTAGGCGTGGGTAATCCTGTTGTTGATGGTAACCACAGTGGCGAAATTATCACCGTAACCGCAAATAACGTGAGTATTGAAGGCTTTATCCTCAGGGGCTCTGGCCTGAGTCACCTTGATGAAAATGCTGCTGTCCGCCTTGAAGAAGCACATGGAAGTAGAGTCAGCAATAACAACTTTGAGGACAATTTTTTTGCCATTTACGTTTCAAAATCTGAAAATTGCCTGATCGAAAATAATTTAATCAGTGGACAGGCCGAGACAGAATCACGCTCAGGTAATGGCATTCATCTCTGGTATTGCAAAAATATTAATATTCATGGTAATCGGATTTCAGGGCATCGAGATGGAATTTATCTGGAATTTGTAGAGCAGTGTATTGTCTCACAGAACCATAGTAGTGCTAATCTTCGCTATGGACTCCACTTCATGTTTTCAAACCATAACCGCTACCATAACAACCGCTTTGACAAAAACGGTGCCGGCGTGGCTGTGATGTATTCACGGCATGTTGATATGCATAACAATGTATTTGCTGATAACTGGGGGAGTGCGGCCTACGGACTGCTCCTCAAAGATATCTATGATAGTAACATTACTGACAATCAGTTCAACCGCAATACAGTCGGGCTCTACTCAGAAGCCTGCAATAGAATCCAGGTTGAAGGAAACACTTTTAAGAACAACGGCTGGGCTGTAAAAATCATGGCTAATTCCATGGACAATGTGTTTACCCATAACAACTTTCTATCAAACACCTTTGATATTGCCACCAATAGTCGTCAAAATTTTAATGCCTTTAGTCAAAACTACTGGAATCGATATAAGGGTTATGATCTGGATAAAGACGGTATTGGAGACATCCCTTTCCATCCTGTAAAATTGTTTTCACTGCTCACCGAAAAAAATGAGCCAACCCTCATGCTCATGCGCAGCATTTTTGTTGAAATCATGGATCTTGCTGAAAGCTACATCCCCATTCTAACCCCGGCCACCCTTATTGATGCTGAACCTCTCATGAGGATCAATTCATGATTGATATCAAAGGATTGAAGAAGCGTTTTGGTCGTCTTGAAGTTCTCAAAGAGCTGGATGCACAGATTAAGGACAACAAAATTACAGCCATTGTAGGTCACAATGGTTCTGGAAAAACCACCCTGATTAAATGTCTGCTTGGTCTTGACAAATACGATGGCGGAGACATAAGTATCAATGATTTTAAGCTCAGTGGTGACTGGAATTATCGGAGTCAAATTGGCTATATGCCTCAGGTCGCACGATTCCCTGATAACTTGACTGCCACTGAAGTGATTACTATGATCTCAGATTTGCGTACAGGATCAACCACCCATGCTGATGAACTGATTGCCTACTTCAGACTTTCAAAAGAGATGGAAAAACCGCTAAAAACGCTTTCCGGTGGGACGCGTCAAAAAGTAAATGCAATTGTTGCTCTCATGTTCAATCCAGACATTCTGATTCTCGATGAACCCACTGCAGGTCTGGATCCTGTTTCAAGTAGCCTCTTGAAAGATATGATCCATTCTGAAAAGGATGCTGGCAAGACGGTTATCATTACTTCCCATATCATGAGTGAGATCCAGGAGTTGGCTGACACGATTCTCTATTTACTAGACGGCAAAATGCTATTTGATGGCCCTGTCGATGAATTGATATCACAAACGGGTGAAAAGAACCTTGAACGCGCCATCGCAAAAATGATGACCTGATATTATGACAACCTTAATTAAAATTATCAAGTATCAGCTCCACGACCTCCTCAGGGGCAAATGGTTCATCCTTTATACCGCCGTATTCTTTTTACTCACAGATGGATTGTTTCGGTTTGGAGGAGATCCAGGTCAGGTATCCCTGAGTCTCATGAATGTAGTTCTTTTTATCATTCCCCTGGTGAGCATTGTTTTTGGCACCATGTTCTTTTACAACTCCAGGGAGTTCATGGAGCTACTTTTATCGCAACCCATCAGCAGGGTGTCGCTGTTTCTGGGTTTATATCTTGGCCTCACACTCCCTCTTTCAGCCGTTTATCTCATTGGAGTGGGCGTCCCCTTTATGTATCACGCCGGGATAATGACTGGCAGTTATTGGATATTACTTCTGGTCGGTGTTTCGCTGACCTGGGTTTTCACCGCACTTGCATTTCTCATCGCAGTATTATCTGAGCAGCGCGTAAAAGGTGTTGGAATGACCATCGTACTCTGGCTGTTTTTTGCCATTCTATATGACGGCATCATCCTTTTTATTCTATTTGCTCTCGAAGATTACCCCCTGGAAAAACTGACTTTGATTCTATCCCTGTTTAACCCCATTGATCTGGGGAGAATATTGATGTTGCTACAGCTTGATATTGCTGCTCTCATGGGGTACACAGGCGCTCTTTTTTCAAAGTTTTATGGAGATATGTTCGGATCTGCCGTGGCAGTATTGGCCCTCTGGACCTGGTGTGCCACACCAGTATTGTTGGGCTATCGGGCATTTTCCAAAAAAGACTTTTAGGATGAATAGGCGATGATTTTATCTCGATCAACAGAATATGCTATCAGGCTCATTTTCTATCTCAGTGATCGGCAACCACTCGCTCAGTATGTCCGCATCAAGGATGCAGCAAAAGACCTGGATGTTTCTTATTATCAGCTCGCCAAAGTAGCTAATGTGCTCAGTACACATAAGATTCTCAAATCGAGTACGGGTTCAAGAGGTGGTATAGATTTAAGTGACCACGCCAACAGCCTGCCTCTTTCTGTCGTGCTTGAAATTTTTGGTGATGATGGCATTTTTGATCGTTGTATCCTGGGGCTCCACGAGTGCTCCAATGAGAATCCCTGTCCAATCCACGCGGTTTGGGGAACTACCCGGGGTGAACTGAAAACCACTTTTTTTGATAAGACTCTGGGGGATTTAAAGACAGATGCTTTGATCCCTTTTTTTAAGAAGGTAGAATAATTATTTGTAGTGTTATAAATATCAATCAAGTAGGAGGAATAAAATGAAAAACGTAAAAATCATGATGGTGTTAAGTCTCGTGGTGATGGTCTTTTTCGCCTGTTCAACAAGTGAAGATACCGCCCAGGCAAATAACGAGAGTTTCGCTAAGGATCATAACCAGGCTGGCGTCAAGGATGATGTCTCTGATCCAAATATTCTCCAAATAGCTCTGGGAAGCCCTGATCATACCACGCTAGTGGCTGGTGTTGTGGCAACTCAGCTGGAAAATGTTCTGGTGGGTGCAGGTCCATTGACAGTATTCGCCCCAACGAATGCAGCTTTTGATAAACTGCCTGAGGGTACTCTGGAAACATTATTAAAACCAGAGAACAAGTCAAAACTGGCTGCCATTATCACTTCTCATGCATCTCCTGGCACCTATACTGGCGATGGTTTGAAGGATGGTGACCAACTGTATATGGCCACCGGTCATTACGTTGATGTAAAGGTTACTGAAGAAGGAACTTTTGTCAATGGCAGTAAAATTCTGGGCACTGTAGATGCTGTGAATGGTGTCGTTCACGTTATTGATGATGTCTTTTTGATCGCTGCTGGGTAAAATTAAAAGAGATACCGAGATCAGGAGTCACAGACTCAGAAATGTGGCTCCTGTACTCACCCAAAGCTAGAAATTAAGCAACTCAGAAATCCAGAGCAATTTGTATCGCATGATGAAACAGAGCAGGTTACTGACTAAATATTTCACCCTCTTTGTGTTGGTGGGATATTGCCTCGGATTAAGTTCTGTATTTTTGCCCTTAATTGAGTATGCCGTGGACTATCGAAGAATCGTGGCAGAAAAATGTGAAAATGTCGCCAAACCTGAGCTTGAGTGTAATGGAAAATGCTACCTGTCAAAACAAATTGTTAAACAGGCAGTTCCTGAAACCACTGAAGCGGGCGCAAATATTGTTGTGCTGAACCTCGGGATTGATCCCCATTTTTCCACCGAAGCTAAAGCACCCCTAAATTTCAAGTATTCAGAATTATTCCTCACACAAAACATCTTATTCACAAACATAATTTTAGAAAAATCCGGTCAACCTCCTGAGTGTTAATCTGGTTCTTTGAACCATTTGATAGCACAATATTAAACACATTTAGCAGGAGGTAAAATGAAGCTGCTTATTTTGCTTATCACGCTGGTAGGATCACTATTTATGATCCTGGGGTGTGAAGAAAGTGAGAACGATATCGACGTTACGGAGGATCTGGTCCTCATTGGTAGCGCCGTAGATAATGGATTAACTGTCGATCTGTATTCCGATGAGGTACTAAAGGTTGGCTTAAATAAACTATATTTTGAATTGACAGATGCATCGGATGAAAAAATCACTGATGCTCAAATCACGCAAAAACCAATCATGCACATGGAAACCATGAACCATTCTTGCCCAGTTGCCGGGCCTGAAAGTACACCCAATTCTGATGGATTGTTTGAGAGTGAAGTGGTTTTTATTATGGCCAGTGGTATGATGGGCACCTGGGATGATACCGTGTTTGTAGAGAACCAGGAAGTCAACACATCCCATACCGTTGTTTTTGAGAACTTGACAGTTCTGGAGACCGACATGAAGAAGAATCTAGTATTTGTGGATGCTGATATGAACGAAGTGATTTATATCGTCACCCTCAATGGCCTGGATGATCCCAAAGTTGGCTTAAATGATCTGGTCCTGACGATTCACAAAAAACAGACTATGATGAGTTTCCCCGAAGTAGCGAATCTGTCAGTTTCAATTAATCCGCAAATGCCCGACATGGGTCATGGTTCTGAAGGAAATGTTGATCCAGTCTATACAGAAAATGGCAAGTATGAAGGCAGTGTTGCCTTTAGCATGACTGGATATTGGACAATTGACTTTACAATTTCTCAAGGGAGTGAGGAGCTGGGTACGGTTCAATATGCAGTTAATTTCTAAATACCTCATTATCCTGATTCTGGGCGGTAATCTTGCCGCCCAGACTGGGATTGTGGCTGGTCAGGTAATAGATCGCTCAACGGGATTGCCTCTGGTTGGTGCCAATATCATGGTACAGGATTTCAATCTAGGTTCAGCAACAGATCTGACGGGTCGATACTCGATGATGCTGAAAGAGGGTACATTTCAGATTACCTGTTCTGTGATTGGCTACGCGCCAGCTACGCTGGGGGTGAACATTGCCACCACTTCTTCTTCAACTCTGAATTTTGAACTGGAGCCCGTTACCATTGAATCCAAACATTTTATCCACATTCAAGGTGAGAAAACATCTGGACACATGTTGGGTCATCTCCAACAGACCAATTTATCCACGACTGAAAATTTGATCTCCATGATAGAAGGAGTAAGTCTTATTGCTCGAGGGAGTTACGCCCAGGAACCAACCATCCGGGGGATGTCCGGGGGGAGGATGAATATTACTATTAATGGCATGAAAAGTTTTGGGGCCTGTACAGATCGAATGGATCCCATCACTTCTTATGTTGAAGCAGACGCCCTCAATTCTATTGAAATCGGCAAAGGTGCACTATCCATTCAGAATGGATCTACCGTTGGTGGATCCTTGAACTTGACAATGAAACAACCGCAGTATGCCCCAAAGAATTTGTCGCAGTGGCATATCAAAGGCGGTTTTGATGCAGGATCCAAAGAACGCAAATTCTCTTTTTCGTGGAATAAAAAGACCCCGGGGAGTGGTATATCATTAAGTGGCGCATATCGCAAAGCAAAAGACTATGCCGATGCCAGTGGACACATCATTTCTTATACGGGATTTGAAAAAATGAACCTGAATCTCGGGTATAAAAAGCGTTTAAATCAAGAGAGTCAATTGCTGTTGGAATTTGTCAGCGATGATGCCTACAATGTGGGTTATTCAGCACTGCCCATGGATGTAGGCTATGCCCGCCTAAGAATGGCCGGCCTTTCTCTAAAGACCAGAGGAATAAGCCCTCATATTTTAAATGCGGAGTGGAAGGTCTACGGTAATGCCATCGACCACTGGATGGATGACAGTAAGCGTGAAGTTCTCTTCATGGACATGCATATGGATATGCCTGGTTTTACCCGGACTGCAGGTTCCTATGTTGATCTGCTCCTGGGGAGAGATCAACGCAGTATGTTGAAACTTAGAAGTGATTATTATTGGACATCGAGTTATGCAGATATGGTGATGTACCCGGAGGGTTCAAGTCCGATGGAAATGGTCACCTGGCCTGGGGTAGAACGTTGGAATATGGGTCAGTTCATGGAGTATCAGTCCATAATTATACCTGATATGAATGTCAATCTGTCCATGAGATATGATTTATTCCATTCCAGGGCTACCAATGAAATGGGTCAGGATGAGCTACATATCTTTTATCCCGGAAATAATCTGGAGCGTATGGATCATTTGCTAAGCGCTAATGCCCATGTCGCCTACAACATTGTGGACAATTGGCGGTCAATTCTGTCTGTAGCTTCAGGCCAACGGATACCGACAGTATCAGAAGCCTATGGATATTATCTATACAATCCAGTAGATGGATATCTTTATCTGGGGAATCCCGACCTTCCAGTAGAAACCAGTCGTCAAATCGAATGGCAAAACAATTTGACATCTAGCGCTGGAAGCATGTCATTGAATCTGTATTTTTATAAGTTTGAGCACTATATTTTTGGTCAAACCATGAGCGAAGATGCATTTAGTTATGCCAATGGTTGGAAGAAATATATTGATGGCGGATCAGCCCAAATTTCTGGATTGGAATGGTCTGTATTGCATCGGTTTTCCCCTCATTTCATTTTCCAGGGAGGTGTGAATTATGAAGCGAGCAGCCTGGATGATTTCCAGGATTTTCTTCCTCTCATTCCCCCGCTGGAAGTTCATGGCTCATTGACCTATGAGAGACGACGTTTTTGGGTACAAATGGATACACGCGGTGCAGCGGCTCAGACTAACAACTCTAAGGTGAGTGGTGAGAATTCAACACCAGCATTTCTGGCTATTAACCTCAAGGGAGAGCTTGATATTCTACCGGGTTTAAAATTGAACCTTGGAATCAACAATTTGACCAATCAACTCTACCATGAGCATCTTGATTGGGGTGATATTTATCGGCCAGGCAGGAGTGGCTTTATATCCTTAACCTTGAATAATGGGATTATGGGGCAATAGCCTGCTCTCCCTCAAGAAAGGGATTATTTCAATTTGAGAAAGACCGACGGTCCAGATCAATTCAGGGATTGGGAGACGATAAAAGGGTAGTGTTTTTAATTTCCAAAACCAAATTTGGTGCATGACCTTTTCGCCCTTTTCAATTGCCGCCCATACAAAAGTAAATCTAGCCTTGCGCGTTTTAAGCAAACGGCCAGATGGGTATCATGATCTGGATACGGTATTTCAGGAAATGGAATGGGGTGATATTGTCCATTTTGAGCCTGCTGATAAATTCACTTTCAGTATGACTGGCCTGAGCTTCGATGATGGTGGGAAGAATATCTGTCACCACGCCGAGCAACTCTTCAGAGAAACCACCGGTGAAGCGCTTCCAGTAAAAATATCACTGGAAAAGAAAGTACCGCCTGGCTCTGGAATAGGTGGAGGTAGCGCCGATGGTGCTGCTGTACTCAAGGGCTTGAATCGTATTGCGAATGTTCCACTATCAAAACAACGTTTAATGGAGCTGGCTTTGGAGTTAGGTGCTGATGTGCCTTTCTTTATTGAGGGGGGCTTGCAGCATGGACAAGGTGTTGGTGAGAAACTGGAGAAACTGGAGTTAGGCTTTGAAGGCTTCGTCCTGCTCATTATTCCACCCATTCATGTCTCTACAAAACAGGCATTTGAAGCACTAAAAATACCATTGACACCCCCTAAGGCTCCGTTTACTTTTGGCCGCCTTTTAGATAAGGCAACACTGGTACGGTTTTTTGATAACGAATTTGAATCTGTAGTTTTTCATATACATCCAGAAATTGGCGCGCTTAAAAGCGAGCTCCTTAATCAAGGAGCATATTTTGCCAGTTTGTCGGGTAGTGGCTCGACTGTGTATGGCATCTTTGACAGCCTTGATCAAGCAAAGGCTGCTCAATCGTTTTTTATAAACCGTTACCATACCCAGATCACCCTCCCCGTCATCTAAATATTGCCTTCCGGGATCGTTCAATGGTAGGACACCAGCTTTTGGAGCTGGTCATGGGGGTTCGAATCCTCCTCCCGGAACACTTTCTATTTCAAGTCAATATGTACCTGGTCCCTGACAAAAGTCAGAACTGGGACGACTTGTATAGTTACTTACCAAAAACGCAAACCAACAAACGGAAATCGAGCGAATGAAACCAAAATTTTTTTGTGGCCGGTCCAACCCAGCGTTCGGACAGGCTGTCGCCAAGTATCTGGATATTGAATTAGGGAGTATGACAATTAAGCCATTTAGCGATGGTGAGTTGTGGATCCGCTTTGATGAGAATATTCGCGGTGAGGATGTCTTTATAATTCAGAGCACCAATCCGCCTGATACCAACATGATTGAGTTGTTGTTAATGTTGGATGCAGCCAAGCGAGCATCTGCGCGACGAGTCACCGCTGTAATTCCATACTATGGTTATGCGAGACAGGATCGTAAAGATCAGCCGCGTGTCCCCATTAGTGCCAAATTGTTTGCTGATCTCATTCAAACTGCTGGAGCCGACCGTGTGGTCTCAATGGATTTACACAGTAGCCAGATCCAGGGTTACTTCAACATCCCTTTTGATCACCTTTACTCAAAGAAGGTTTTGGTCGGTGCGATTAAGAGTCTTGGTCTGGATAATATGGTTGTGCTGGCACCTGATATTGGCTCTGTACCCATGTCACGTTCCTATGCAAAACTACTCGATGCCAGCCTGGCGATTATTGACAAACGTCGACCAGCGCATAACAAGGCCGAGGTCATGCATTTGATTGGTAAGGTTGGTGCTAAAAATGTGCTCATCATGGATGATATGGTTGATACTGCCGGTACCATGGTTGCAGCGGCAAAAAAGGCTCGCGCAATGGGAGCGCTTTCAGTGAATGCTGCAGTTACACATGGTGTTCTTTCAGGTCCGGCCATCAGACGCTTAATTAAGGCTCCTATCGACCGCATTCTGATAACAGACACTATCAAAATCGAGCCGAAGAAGCGTATGGACAAACTGATACCCATTAGCGTGGCTCCCGTTTTTGGAGAAGCGATACAGCGGATTCATAATGAAGAATCAATCAGTGTTTTATTTGATATTTAGTATAAAGAGATAAAGGAAGTAAAAATGGCTCAAGCAAAGAAAAAAGAACGTTTTGAATTGCAGATTGAGCAGAGAAGTGAATTTGGTCGGAGAGCTGCAAAAGCACTCCGCAAGGAAGGCTATATCCCCGTGAATTTCTATTCCGGTGGTGATGAAGCTCAGTCCTATGTCATGACCGATACACATCTGCGCGAAGCATTTCACTCAAAAGAACAAATTTTTAACATCACTATTGACGGCGAACCACGCCGGGCCATGGTGAAAGATGTCCAGTGGCACCCTGTAACTGATAAAATCCTGCATGTGGATTTCTTCGGTGTACGTCTTCGTGACATCATTGAGATTCCTGTGGCTGTTATTGCCAACGGTCTTGCACTTGGAGTCCAAGAAGGTGGTGTTCTCCAGCAGCCCATCCACGAAGTTGTGGTCCGCTGTAAGGGTGAGGATGTACCAGATTCAATTGAAGTAGATGTATCTGACTTGAATATCGGTGATGGTATCCATGCCAGTGATATCCAGAGTGATGAATATGAAGTACTCATTGCTGAGGAAATCACCATTATTTCTGTTGTACTACCTCAGAAAATGGAAGAAGCTGTTGTTGAAGTTGATGAGGATGATCTGGAATTCGAGGATGAAGAAGGATCAGAATCAGAAGACGGTGAGAAAAAAGAATCTGAAACAGATAGTGAAGAAAAATAATCGATAGCAAAGAGACGTATTTGTGCTGCGAGCAATCATTGGCCTTGGAAACCCCGGAGATCGGTATGCTAAAACCCGACACAATGCTGGGTTTATGGTTATTGATGAACTTGCCCAGCGCTGGCAAGTCAACTTCAAGCCAGGCAAAGGCAATTATGTGTTCGCTAAAAGCACACAGCAGGATGCAATCCTGATGAAGCCAACCACCTATATGAATAATAGTGGTCAGGCAGTACGTCATTTGATCGATTATTTCAAAATCGAGATAGAAGACTGTATGATCGTTTTTGATGACCTTGACATTCTCTTTCCGGAATTGCGTCTGCGCAAGCAGGGTGGAGCTGGTACTCATAGAGGGATGCAATCTGTCATCCAATATCTGAACGACACAAACTTCCCGCGTACTCGCATGGGCATTGGTGGCGATCAGGGTCGACGACTTTCTGAAGATTTTGTATTGGAGAATTATTCTAAAGATGATTTAAATGTTCTCCCCGAGCAATTGGGTAAAGCAGCTGATGCGCTTGAATATTGGCTGAAGGACGATATTGATAACACAATGAATCGCTTCAATATCAATCCCCGTAAAGCTCAGGCTGAGGATTTAGAGGAGGAAAATTAATATGAGTGAAATGATGATCTGGGTTCCCGTATCGGGAATTGTTGCCTTAGCGTTTGCGTTTTGGAAAACAGGCTGGATCAATAAGCAGGATGAAGGTTCTGACAAGATGAAACTTATCGGTAAGCATATTGCTGATGGTGCTATGGCCTTCCTGAAAGCTGAATATCGCGTACTGGCAATATTTATTGTCGCCGTCGCCATCCTGTTGGGCTTTGCCAACAGAGGCGAAGGCATGAGATACCTTGTAGCTGTTTCATTTGTTGTGGGAGCCCTGGCCTCAGGGCTGGCTGGCTTCCTGGGTATGCGCGTTGCAACCAAAGCTAATTATCGCACGTCACAAGCAGCCCGTACTGGTCTGGCTAAAGCCCTGGGAGTTGCCTTTGCTGGTGGCTCTGTCATGGGTTTGAGCGTTGTGGGATTGGGTGTGATTGGCCTGGGTGGTCTGTTCCTGGTCTATAGAGAGATCTTTACAGATTTGAGCATGGTGATGTCTGTTCTTTCCGGTTTTTCACTGGGAGCAAGCTCCATTGCACTCTTTGCCCGCGTCGGTGGTGGTATTTATACCAAGGCGGCTGATGTTGGTGCTGACCTGGTTGGAAAAGTCGAAGCCGGTATTCCTGAGGATCATCCTCTGAACCCTGCAACTATTGCTGATAATGTTGGTGACAACGTTGGTGATGTTGCTGGAATGGGTGCCGATCTATTTGAATCCTATGTAGGCTCTATTGTTGGTTCAATGGTATTAGGAGCTACAATATTGGTAAGTGGCGCTCTTGCTCCTGAATTTGTTTTTCTACCACTACTCATTGCTGCTGCTGGTATCCTGGTTTCTATCATAGGTACTTTCATGGTTTCAGTGAAAGATGGTGGGGATCCACAAAAGGGTCTCAATATTGGTGAATTTGGTTCATCAGGTATTATGGTAGTGGTTATGTTTTTTATGATCACCATGCTACTTCCAAGCACATTCACACTGGGTGGTGTTGAATACACCAGTTATGGTGTGTTCTGGGCCAGTACCATTGGTCTGGCTGCTGGTCTTGGTATCGGTTTTATCACTGAGCATTATACAGGAACCAATTCTGGTCCTGTAAACTCCATTGTGACTCAATCAGCTACTGGTCCTGCCACGAACCTGATTGCCGGTCTGGGTGTAGGAATGCAATCAACAGCCGTTCCTGTGCTGATTATCGCAGCCAGTATTATGGCAGCTTATGAATTTGCAGGTCTCTATGGTATTGCCATGGCAGCCCTGGGAATGTTGGCCAACACTGGAATGCAATTAGCCATCGATGCCTATGGTCCTATCGCTGATAACGCTGGCGGTATTGCCGAAATGGCTCAACTGCCACCAGAAGTGCGCAAACGTACCGATAAGCTGGATGCCGTTGGTAATACAACAGCAGCTGTTGGTAAGGGTTTCGCAATCGGCTCTGCTGCTCTGACTGCTCTAGCTCTGTTTGCTGCTTTTCGCACTACCGTGGAAGTCATTCGCGGAGGAGCCCCAATGAATATTAGTATTACTGATCCGACTGTAATGGCCGGTCTGTTTGTTGGCGGAATGCTACCCTTTGTCTTCTCATCAATGGCCATGGGTGCTGTTGGTCGAGCTGCAATGGCCATGATTGAAGAAGTGCGTCGTCAGTTTAAAACAATCCCTGAACTTGCTGCAGCTCTGGTTGTAATGAAAAAGTATGAAGAAGGTCAGGAAATGTCTGCTGATGACCAGAAGACTTTTGATGCTGCTGATGGCAAAGCCGAATATGGAAAATGTGTAACCATTTCCACTGAAGCAGCTATTAAAGAAATGATGATGCCGGGTCTGTTAGCCATTCTGACGCCCGTTGTTGTTGGATATATATTTGGTGCTGAAGCTCTAGGCGGTTTATTGGCTGGTGTGACAGTAACAGGTGTTCTTATGGCCATTTTCCAGTCAAATGCTGGTGGTGCCTGGGACAATGCAAAAAAAATGGTAGAGGACGGAGTTGAAATTAACGGAACTAAATATGGAAAAGGTTCCGAAGTTCATAAAGCTGCCGTTGTCGGTGATACCGTAGGTGATCCCTTCAAGGATACCTCAGGACCATCACTGAATATTTTGATAAAATTAATGTCGGTTGTATCACTGGTAATTGCACCACTGATTGCAACCATAGGTCTATAAGGAGGTTCGCTCTTGAAAAAGTATGAGTGCCTTTATATTGTAAATATCAACTTTGATAGTGAAGGAATCTCCGCCGTTGTTGGAAGAGTGGAAGAAGTCCTAAAGAACGTAGGTGGTGAGCTTGCAAATACCCAACATTGGGGCAAACGCAAACTGGCTTACGCTATCGATAAAGAACGCTATGGAAATTATGTTTTAATGCATTTTCAAGGCGAAAACCCAGATATCTCAGAACTCGCACGTGAGTTTGAAATTGAATCAGGTGTACTTCATTACATGACAATCCGGTTAGATGAATTTCCTGATTTCGAGACACTGGCTGTTCCACAGGCTTTTGAAGCTGAACGTGGAAGACGTCCTGGTGGCAGAGATTCTAGAGATTCAAGGGACGGTCACAGACCAAGACGCTATGAAGAGAAAGAAGCTGCAGCACCCACACCGGCTGCTGAGGCCTCTGATGAAGTAGTTGAAGAAGTGGCTGAAGAAGTTGCAGTTAAAGCAACTGAAGAAAAACCTGAAACAGCCGAGGTGATTGAAGAGACACCGGTTGAAGTTGCTGAGGAAGTAGCTGAAGAAGTTGCCGAGGAAGTTGAAGTGGCTGAAGAGCCTGCAGCTCCTGAAGCAGAAGTTGAAGACTCCGCTGACGAAACACCTGAAGAAGAAGCTGAAAAGCCTGCTGACGCAGAGTAATCGGCCGGATTAGAGAAAGAGAGTATTCTATATGAAAATGTTTACCTATAGAAAAAAGATTTGCAAATTCTGTGAAAACAAGAAAATGGAAATTGATTATAAAAACCCCTCTATGCTACGTCGCTTCGTGACAGAGCAGGGCAAAATTTTACCTCGTCGAATTACAGGTACTTGCTCTTTGCATCAAAGAGGGCTGGTAACAGCTATCAAACGTGCACGGAATATTGCTTTATTGGCATATACCAATGACGTAAAGAACGCCTAAGAGAGAGGATCTGATCATGAAAGTAATTCTACGTGAAGATATCGAATCCCTGGGTCTGGCTGGCGAAACCGTCAATGTAAAGAATGGCTTTGCCCGCAATTACCTTATTCCACAAAAAATGGCCTATCCGGCTACCCGCAGTTTCTCTCGTGTGTTTGAAGAAGAGAAGAAATTAAAGGATAATCGCAATGCTCGTGCTACAGCACAAGCTGAGCAACTGGCTGCCAAGCTTGGAAACCTTTCCCTGGAAACCTCAGTGAAGGTTGGTGAAGAAGATAAGGTTTTTGGTGCTGTAACTGCTGCTGATATAGCAGAACTTTTGGCCGGCAAGGGCTATGAGATTGACAAGCGTGATATCCTGCTTGAGGAACCCCTCAAGGCCTTGGGCATCTATAATGTCCCAGTAAAGGTGGCTACCGATATCAAAGCTGAAGTCAAAGTCTGGGTTATCAAAGAATAAGCTGATTTTCCGACTGTTTTTGATGGGGTGAAAGTGATGGTTGTTATCTCAACTTTCATTTTCACCCCGTTTTTATTTATAGAGACCACGAATTGATATATAAGATTGCATCAATTGAAACGATTTTCATTTCATATTTTTAATACACGAGAAGCCTACTTCATGGTGGCCTCAAGCATGTTTCTTGGTTTGTTTGTAGGTCTCAGCCTCCAGAGTATGATATCTGGAATGGAGAACACTGCATTCCTCGATCGGCTTATCATGTTTCTTGGTGAAGTAGCTATACTTGTCCCGCCACTCTTCATTTTACGCCAACGCAAAATAGCCCTCCTCGATGTATTACCCCTCCAGAAGGTGTCATCTATTACTATTGTCATGTCTGTTCTGTTAATCGCCGGAGTGATTGGTTTGGTCTCAGTGTTTGAGGTTCTCATTTTACCCTTTTTCCCAATACCAGATTTTCTTCAGCAAATGGATGAAACCCTATTTGATGGTGGCGTCCTGGCTAATGTGATCCTGATTACTGCAGCAGTCCTGGTGGCTCCCTTTGTTGAAGAATTTTTGTTCAGGGGGCTCCTTCAGCAAAGTCTGTTTTATCATTTTGGATCAGTGGTTCCAGCCATGGTCATACCAACTATTATTTTTGCCCTCTTCCATGTGGGATATCTCTTCTACTTTCCAGCTATGGTGGAACTTATTGCCTTGGGATTATTGCTAGCATGGCTCATGGTTAAGACGGGTAATATTCTTATTCCCATGCTCACACATGCCTTGTTTAATTTTTCAGCATTTTCAGGGTTGTTGCTGGATCTGGATGAAGAGACAGCTACCCTGGCTGATCTGGGGTGGACCTGGATCATCGTTTCCGCAATCCTTTTTGTTGTAGGCTGGGTATATTTTAAAAGTATGAAAACCGTGGTTTGCGCGGAAGTCTATTTGATTCCGTTGCCCCATGAAGTGGAACCGTAAAATGATGGATTTAAGTAAAATTCTGGCTATTGGAATGGGTGGCTTCCTAGGAGCAATTGGACGTTACTGGATCAGTGGTCTTGCTCAACGACTTGGTGATCGATTTCCCTATGGAACGCTATCAGTAAACCTCTTGGGAAGTTTTATTCTGGGTCTCTTTGCCACGCTCTTCCTGGAGAAGATGATCGTGAACCAGGAGCTGAGATTGTTCTTACTGATTGGATTATTAGGGGCATTTACCACCTATTCAACCTTTTCATTGGAGACACTCAATCTTATGCGAAGTGGGGAATGGATGTTTGCCGGTTTAAATATTCTGGCCAATGTTGTGGGGACACTAATTGCTGTTTGGGCTGGAGTAAGTATCGCTAAATTGTGGTGACCAAAAAATTGGGAGCTAACATGAATGAAGATTACACAGGACAGAAACTGTGCATATTTATTGGAGAAGATGATAAATATGACGGTCGAGCTTTGTATGAACTCCTCCTTGAGATAGCACTGGAGAATGGATTATCCGGCGGTACTGTCATTCGTGGCAGAGAAGGTTTTGGAGCACATGGTGAGATTCATTCAATGAAAATACTACGTCTGTCCGAAAATTTGCCTTTGATACTGGAGTTTGTAGGACGAAACCATAAAATTGATGCCTATCTTGATCAAATCAAGCCCATGCTCAGTGAAGGGCTGGTTACCAAGACAGATGTTCAGATAAATAAGTTCAGGAAAGATAACGATCTTTAATATTCTGGCTAATATATAGATGAACACTTATTGTTGTTTGGGCTGGGGTTAGCATCGCTACATTACAGTGATCAAGACAGGATTACTTTATGCATGAAGATTACTTAGGACAAAAACTCTGCATTTTTATCAGTAAAAACGATAAGTATGAAGGGATAATCCTATATGAGCTGCTTTTAGAGATTGCTTTCAACAGCCGTTTGTCAGGTGGTACCGCCACCATCGGGAATAAAGGTTTCTTTGGAGCTCAAGATGAATCCACAAAGTTAAAGATCCTTCGATCCTCCGAAAACTTACCTGTGGTGTTGGAGTTTCAGGGCCGGGAAAGTCGAATCAGCAGATATATCGAACGTGTTCAGCCTATGATAAAAGATGGCCTTCTAACCAGAACAGATGTCCGTATTACCAAGTTCAACTCCACAGATGAAGATGCTGCTGATATTGAGGATCAGAAAAACGAGGATCAGTCACAGATATTTAAAGAAGATGTTGAAGTGAGGGACATCCCAGATTTGCAAGCAGAAAGCCAGGATCAGACAATTGAAGAAGTCGTCGTTGATACTCCTGAACCTCATATTAAAACTCCCTCTTTGGATGATGTACACACTTCTGAACCTACAGTGGCCGACTCGGGGAAAAGTCCTGAAGATGAGGTTAAAGAGGACCCTGATCCCCATGCTGAAAGGGATTCAATTGATGAAGGGGAGGAAGACGAGAAAGAAACTCCAGATTTTGATTTTATAGACGATGATCAAATTGATGGTGGAGCTGAGGATGATGTTCTTGAAACTGAAAGTGACTCAATTATTGACGAGGAAGATGATGAAGACTCTCCAGTTTTACAATTGACAGATCTGAGTGAAACGCAGACTGAAGATAGTAGTGAGAACAATCTCGAAATGGATGACACGGACAAAACCCCGGGAGATACATCTAATAAAACTGAATTTGCAGAATCACAGACGGAAGATGATATTGATAAGCTATTTGACGAGACCAACGAGAAGTTTGAAAGCAGCTTTGATGATATGCTTAAACAGGCAGGTAATGCCGATGTGGGTGAAACCGATATAGATACTGAGGATGAAAATTCAATAGGTAAAAAGCCCAATGATCCATCTAATGATGGTAACGGTGATAGTGATAGTGCCAAGGCTAGTTCGGAGACCTATGATTATGATAAGGATCACATAGAAGAGGACATGTTAAACTATTTTTCATCATTATTTAAGAAGTAAGTAAACTAAAGGAGATAAACATGAAAAAGTTAATGACACTACTTGTGGCTTTGGGACTCATGGGAATGCTAAACCTTGCATATGGGCAGACTACCTACTCCACATCAAGGGCATCTGGAACCATCATGATTTCCGGATCTGGAACCTACCAGACTGACCTAAGTCAAGATTTAAGAGCCTCCGTCTGGGGCATTAACACTGACCTCGCACTCTTTCTGTTTCCTCAGTTTGCGGCTGGAATTGATCTCGGTTATGTGAAATCCATGCAAGAGTGGGGTGACGAGGATGATCCGGATGTAGAGGAAGGCGTTACGATGTCTCTGGGACCCAGAGTCTATTTCTTTTTTGGTGGCAAGAAGAGTGAGCTAACCCCCTTTGTCAAGGGTGGAGCCAACTATCTTGTTAATAAATCACTCTATAATGATGAAGAACAATTTAGAGATGAATCTGAACTAGGTCTCGTTGCAAGCGCAGGTCTCCTTTTAAACCTGGCCAAAAATGTGGGTCTCACTGTTGAAGCTGAATACAATTTTGAAAAAGGTACTGATGTTGATGATATCGATACCCAACAGCTTCTTATTAAATTTGGTATTCGCTCCTTTCTAGGAGAATAATAAACACTCCTGATCCAGAGAGTGAATATATTGATGGCTGGTGACCACATCACGTGATCATCAGCCATTTTTAATATCTCGGGGTAAACGAAATGATATCCAGTTTTAAAGCGCTGCATCAATTGGTTAAAGGGGCTACGCCCAAGCGAGTCGCCCTGGTTGCGGCCGAGGATCCCATTCTCATTCAAGCCGCCACTAGAGCCCAACAAGAAGGTCTTGCTCGTTTTATCCTTTTTGGGGATTCACGCAAGATTGAATCCCTAATTCCCCCAGGTGCCACCCGCTTTGAAATCGTTGATAGCCAAAATCCTGCCGTCGATGCCATCAAGTATATCCATGCTGATAAAGCTGATTTACTAATGAAGGGAAAAATCCAGACAGGAGATTTACTGCGAGCTATTCTGGATCGGGAGATGGGTCTGCGACAAGGTGAACTTTTAAATCATATTGCCGTCATCGAGTCTCCCCATTATCATAAACTTCTATTTATCAGTGATGGAGGTATAAATCTTCATCTTGATGAGCATGTTTACCAGCAAATGGTGGTGAATATCACCCAATATCTCAAGTTGTTAGGGATTAAAAGACCCCATTTTGGAATGATGACTCTGGTTGAGACGGTAAGTGAGAAAATTCCAGAGACAATTATAGCCCAAAAGGTAGTTGAAGCTTTGTCAAAAACGGTCTCGATTGAAGGACCCATTGCACCCGATGTGGCACTGTCCCGAGAGGCAGCCACAAAAAAGGGAATAAACTCGGAAATCGCAGGTGAAATTGATGTCTTTCTTATGCCCAATGCAACAGCTGCAAATCATCTCGTGAAGGGGCTATCAGCACTTGGGGGGTGCAAAGTTGGAGGAGTAATTGTTGGAGCCAGCGTTCCGGTTATTCTGTTAAGTCGCTCAGACGATGCAGAGTCAAAATATCGATCAATTCTACTAGGGTTGGTTTAGCCCTTTCCCCTCAGACCTGAATTGCTTGATCGCCTCATCACTTAGGGAATGTTTGGACATTTCCATAAGCGTTGAATAGGGTAATGTGAGGTGCTGTGCTCCGGCTGAAAATGCCCGGATCGCTTCGTCAGGTGATTTTAAGCTGGCGGCAAGAAGCCTGGTTTGACTGTCTTTCAAGATTTCAGCAATATCCTCAACCAACTTGAGACCATCACCCATGAGTCGCATCGCTCGATTCACATAGACTGCCAGGTATTGAGCCCCAGCCTCTCGAGCAATCAGGGCTTGTGAAGTAGAATATATTGCTGTAGGGCAACAAGCCATACGAGAAGACAGCTCTGAACACAATCGAAAGCCAAGATCAGAAGGTGGAAGCTTAACCACCAACTGTTTTTCAAGAATCTCCAATGCTTCATGCGCCTCTGCCAGAGATGCATCTAAAGAGTTCGCCGTGAGTTGATAAAAGATTGGACCTTTGCTCAGCAGCTTGAGAGATTTAAGTAATTCTGATGTTTTCATATCTGATTGAGCAAGAAGCAAGGGGTTGGTGGTGATGCCCCTAACCCAACCTAGTTCCACAGCAGTTTTAACATGAGTTAGGTTTGCAGAATCTATAAATATGGACATGTCATCTCTTTTCACCTCTTCTCGTCTCATTTCATTTTTGTTGGACGGTCTAATTTTTCATTATAGAGACCCAAATCAAAATATTATTTGATCTGCTGTACCGATTACATTCCACGCATGCAAATCACAAACCCACAGCAGATTCATACCCGCAATACCATATTCAATGCTGCCGGTGAAGGACTGTGGGGTTTTGCTATGGCGTTTCATAACATGAATTCAGTCATACCAATGTTTCTCGCTCAGATGGGGGCATCAGCGTTTGTTCTCGGATTGATTCCTGGTGGCTTCATCTTATTGGTTGCCCTACCACAACTACTCTCTGCTTACCTATTTCATCAATCCCCTCATATCAAGAAATTGAATATCGGGTTGCACTTTGCAATGGCTCCCATTGCCTTCCTGATTGGTATGGCGTTCTACTATTTTGAGTTTGTCGGACAAACCGGAATTATGGTTTACTTGATTTTGTGGGTGATCTGGTCTCTTAGTGTGGGTTTTCTGGTCCCGGTGTGGGCTGATTTTTTAGCATCAGTGACAGTAGCTAGTCGCCGAGGAAGATTTTTTGGTATCACCTTCACAGTCAATGCGATAATGGGAATGATCGGTGGCTATGTTCTCAAGGAAGTGCTGTCTATGGACTCCTTGAGCTTCCCCAGTAATTTTGGAGCAGCATTTCTCATCATGACAACAGCCATCCTGATAGGAAACATTTTTTTCTTCTTTATTAAAGTCATTCATCCTCCGACTCCGAAAAAAGAGCAAGTAGATCACTGGTGGCAGCGCTTAAAAACTATTTATATCCAGGATAGAAATTTCCGGAACTACATTTACAGTCGAGCATTGGCAGCCGCCACGATGATGCCTCTGGCTTTTTATGGTGTGGATTTACAAGACAGGTTTGATCTACCATTGAGTTCTGCGGGCACCTTCACCTTCTTTTTGGTTGTGGGTCAGGCCATCTTCAATATTGTTTTTGGATACATCGGTGACATTTATGGTCGCAAGATGGCCATTGGTGGGTTCTTTCTTGGTCATTTTTTAGCAGGTATCACCGCAATTCTGGCCACAGAACCATGGATGGCGTATCTCACTTTTGTATTTGTTGGGATGGGCTTTGGTGCCGGTCAATCATCATTTATGGTATTTGTCTATGAGTTTGCAGGTGAGCTGGGTGACCGAAAACTCTATTACGCAGCACTGGATACCGCAGTGGCGCCTGTTATCATTGTATATATATCGATTGCCGGTCTGATAGTTGAGACATTTGGGACAATTCCTCTATATGCACTTAGCTTGGCATTTGTTATCACTGGATTGCTGGTTTTTATATACAAAGTAGAAGCACCAACAACTTCCTGAGCTTATGATCCTGAAGCTGATTTATCAGATCTGGTAGATAGCCTTTTCTGGGATTCTAGTCTTTAGCTTTGTACAGAATCTGACAGCTCGAGCAATAATGGGTCCCCCGTTGTCCAACAGAAATTTTAGTTATTGGAGTATTGCAGATGAGACAAGGTTCATCTTTGCGTCCATAAACCTGCAAAGCCGCTTGATAGGTCCCACTTTGATTATCCCCATGACTAAAATTGAGAACGGTGGTTCCCTGGGCTTCGATACTGGCTGAGAGAATAGACTGGATGGCAGAATGGAGACTACTGGCACGATCCTTTGGTATGGTAGAGGCAATACTTAAGGGCTGAATACCTGATTGAAAGAGCGCTTCATCCACATAGATATTCCCCAGACCCGCCAGGAAAGTTTGATCTAGCAGAAGCGGTTTTATCAAACGGTTTTTCCCCTGCAACATTTTATAGAATTCATCTGGAGTGAACTGATCACCGAGGGGTTCTGGTCCGATATGAGCTAAAGTCTCTATTGGGTCATCGGTATAAACCATGCGACCAAATTTCCGGGTATCCTGAAAGTAAAGACTATTCCCTGACTCAAAGTGCAGGATGACTGTGACATGCTTTTCTGGAAAAATGGGTGTGAGTTTCCCTGTCATCCGCAAATGAACTAACAGAGCACCCATATCCAACTTAATGATGATATATTTTGCCCGACGACTCACTCCTGTAATCGATTTGCCCACAATGGATTCATACGGGTCCTCAGCCACAAGTGCTTTTTCCCAGGGTACTTCCAGATCCATTATGGACTCACCCACGATAGTATTTTGCAAACCGCGAACAACGGTCTCTACTTCAGGAAGTTCAGGCACAGCTGACTAGGCTTTGAGTACAATACTGATGGGGCAGTGATCGGAACCCGTGATATTGGGATGAATTCGAGAGGCATCCACAAGGTCTGCGATTTTTTCACTCACCAGAAAGTAATCAATTCTCCAGCCCACATTATTTACACGCGCATTGGAACGGAAGCTCCACCAGGAATAATAACCTTTGGCCCCGGGGTGTTCCTGTCGAAAAGTATCAACAAACCCAGTATCCAGATAGCGATCAACCCAAACACGCTCTTCAGGGAGAAATCCAGAAGTCTTTTCGTTGGGTTTTGGTCGGGCCAGGTCAATATCAGTATGAGCAGTATTAAAATCTCCCACGATGATCACAGGTTTGATTTTATCCCTTTCCCTGATATGCTCTTGCAGAGCACCATAAAATCGCAATTTATAATCGAGGCGATCCTGATCCTTTTGGCCATTGGGAAAATAGACGTTATACAGAAAGAATTTATCGTGTTCAGTGAGGACAATACGGCCTTCGCGATTGAAGGCATCATCCAGAATAGCTGTTTCAACCGATAGAGGTTTTGTTTTACACCAGGTTGCCACACTGCTGTAGCCTTTGCGCTCAGCTGAATGATAATAGGCATGATAACCCAGAGGGCTGGTTAATGATTCATCGAGTTGATCCGGTTGTGCCTTGGTCTCTTGAAAACACATGATATCAGGTGTATCCAGGTTAAACCAATCCCAAAAACCTTTTTTGACGACGGCACGAATACCGTTAACATTCCATGAAACTATCCGCATTGAAGACTCCTATATTGCAACAAAAATACTCCGAATATGCTCTGGGGGAATTGAAATGTGATTTAACCTGTGGCAGTTCGATTCTATGAATGGAGGTTGTCCATAACCATGATATTTATTTCGTGATATTCTCACTCCACAATTTGAACCACGGGAGCTATTGGTTATATTCATCTTTTATAGGAGAGAAAAATGAAATTGCGTTTGATTTTCATTGGTTTTTCAGTGTTGTTGATTGGCTCATGTACACCCAGTGTGAGTACATCCCCCCAGATTATTGTCCCTCAATTAGAGACTAAGATGGAAATGGTGACACGCGCCGATTGGGGGTGGGTACCCCTTACCGATACTATTCCTACCCATGAGATCAAATACATTACTATCCACCATGGGGGAGAGGACTTTCCTGAGGACAAGGATGTCATCAAATATTTGATCGGTTTACAATCCTGGAGTCGTTCCGATAAAAATTGGATTGACAATCCTTATCACTATATGATTGATCTACAGGGGAATATTTATGAGGCACGTCCTATCAAATATCCTGGTGATACAAATACGGATTATGATGTACGGGGGCATGCTCTCATTTGTGTCATGGGCAACTATGAAAACCAGATTCTTAGTAAAATCCAGTTTGAGCAACTTGCTCTACTGACGGCAACCCTGGCAGATAAGTATGGAGTAGCGAATGACCTGATCAAAAGTCACAAAGACTATACTGAGACTTTGTGTCCAGGTAAGGATTTATATCGCTACCTGGAAGATGGCAGCCTGATCAAACGCGTTGTCGAGTTAAGAAAACCGTAATGTATCTCCCCCTCGATTAGATGTCGTCCCGAATAAAGCAAAAATACTTTAAGCAATCTGGTGTGATCCCTGTATACAAGGGAAAGGTGGTTGTCATTACGGCCAGGGGCAGCAAACGCTGGATAATTCCCAAAGGTTCTATTGATTGGGAGCTTTCAGCGCAGGAATCTGCAGCCAAAGAGGCACTGGAAGAGGCTGGTATCAAAGGGCAGGTCCTCCCTGACGAAATTGGGACATATACATATGAAAAACTGGGTGGTAGCTATAAGGTGCGTCTCTATTACATGGAGGTCACCAAGCTGAAGGACCAATGGGATGAGAAACATTTTCGAAAGCGAAAATTGTTAACGCCCAAGCAGGCGATAAAAAAGGTAGTTCCAGCGGCGGTTTCCAAAATTATGGCTAATTATTTCCACGAGAACCGAATCCTTATTAAGAAGAAAAAACGTAAATCCCGCAAGAAAAAGAAGAGCTAGATCCATGGGAAATCCTATTACCGGTGTATGGAAAGTTCAGACAGTAACCTATAAATCAGGTGAGCAGGTCACATCAATTGATCCAGCACTACCAGGACTATTTATCTTCACCGAAGCTCACTATAGTATGACCTGGATGCCCGGCGGTGTTCAGCAAGCAGATTATAAAGATCTATGGCATCCCAATGATGAGGAAAAGGTTCAAAGCTATAACTCCCTTGTAACCAACACGGGTCGCTATGAATTATCAGGCTCCCGGTTAACTACTTGCGTCGATGTAGCCAAGACACCTGCCTTCGTTGGTGGGAAGGCCGTTTATGAGTGCAATATTGATGGTGATGACATGCGTTTGGAGATCAAGAATAATGTGGCCCATGATGGCACTCAAGATGCAGGTTATCTGAAGTTCAATACCGTCCTTTCGTTAAAAAGAGTGGAATAGAGCAAGCGGTAATTATCGGATCGATGACCGAGCCCACCGAAGTTGAGATCAAATATGAATGATGGGACATTTTGACCTGCTCAATATGCGGGGAACTAGGAAATAATGACCAAACTAAGTAAATGGGAACAGATATATACCGTGGTGAAGCAAATTCCTGAGGGGCAAGTGGCCACCTATGGACAGATCGCCACATTGGCTGGTTATTACCGTCAAGCCCGTCAAGTGGGATATGCTCTGCACGCGGTTCCGTCAGATGATATTCCCTGGCACAGAGTGATTAATGCCCAGGGCAAGATCAGTCTAAATCTTGAAATGGGTGGTGCTGTTCAACGAAAATTATTGGAGAGTGAAGGGGTAGTCTTTACAGCTGCTGGTGTGATACCCTTGAGGGAGTATCAATGGCAACCCACCATCGATCCCCTTGAAAGCTAAACTTGATTTTTCGATAAATGCCAACCGTTACCGTGTTCGCATTCATAAACCATTAATTTAACACCCTGTTCTTTTCGTAGATGACCAGCTCGTCTTAGGGCATCACGTTCAGTCACATAGGATGCTTTCAGTGTGCCATCTGCACCGCGACAGATTGTGCAGGTCTGATTTGGTGTTTGCCTGTCTTCTGGTGATAGATGCCAGAACCCACATTTATTACACTTATAGGGAACCATATGATTCCCGGCATAATTTAGATTGGCATGTTTAGCAGCAGAGTTGGCCTCAGCCTTTGAGTCATATTCCATCAAAGGACGACCAGTTTTTTGGGAATTGCAGCTTGGACTTTTTCTATTCAAAGGCATCTCCAGGGGTTGGTGTTTAATCTAAAGAAGATTTTCAAAAAATTACCATGAATATCACAAAGAAAGTTTAAATATAAAAAAGCCCCGAAACATTCCGGGGCTTTGAGATTCCTTAATGTTCTTGTGCAGAGACTTATGAATCTGTCGAATCTACTTTGAGTTTTGCAACCATATCTTGAAGCGTTCGAGTTTCTCTGGCCATAGGCGCCAGCGCTGCCAGACGAGAGACCCATTCCTCACCATCAACGGCATTGCCATCTTTCACGTAAGCACGAGCAATTTCGTAGATGAGCTGTGCATTCACAGGCGCTTCCATGCTAAGCGGAAGTAAAATGTTCAAGGCTTGCTCCGTCTCATCAAAGAGATCATTCCAGATAGAGGCTACCTTAATCCGATCCATAATTGGGACATTTTCTCGGCCATTCTCAAATGCATTTTCCATGTAGCGATAGGCGCTGGAGTCATCTTCAAGCTGGTAATACATCTGGGCAATCTGAAGATAGAGATCCATATAGGTCACAGGAATGGTTTCATCGGGAACCAGTTCATCCATTTTATGGAGAACATGCAGTGCTTTCTCACGATTCTCATCCCCTTCAAGACCATATTCGTATACAAGCTGCAAGAAACCCTTACGGTAATTTTGAAGTAGACGCTGGACATTTGGTGGATAATAGACTTCTGGATCGTCCAGATTGGTATAACGGTAGGTATCGATGATCTTGTTATACATGACATCCGCATCAATACTCAAGCCAACCTTATATGGCATCACTTGATAAGCCTGTCCGTCCATACGTAAGAAATCTCCCAGACCTATCTGATTGCTGGGGGAAACAGTAACGGCAAAATAGATGGGTTGCTTCCAGTCGTTCATCCGCATGATGTCAAATATCATGATATCCTGCACCCTGAGACCACCCATGAGTTTACCTGTTTGCTGATTTTTCTGGCGCGAGATTGTGGGTTGTAGATTCCAGGTAATACCAGCCGATCCCTCTTCAAGAGATCCAGATTCTGGATTATCCTTAAAGGTTGAGGGTCCAGGGAGTGTCATTTCCCGCTCTTCCCACCTCCAGAGACCCATATCTTCAATTTCTTTATCGCTTAAACTGATGGGGACTTTGGGCTCCATGTGTTTCAGCTGTTTGATGTACCAGGGCGTGTTTAGAAGACTCAAGTTGACCACGCGTACATCTTTACGAATACCCTCTACCTCCTGTAAATACCAGAGCGGAAAGGTGTCGTTATCACCATTTGTAAAAATGATCGCATTGGGCTCACAAGTGTTGAGCAAGTTGTAAGAATACTCCCAGGCCACATAATTACCAGAACGATCATGGGTATGATAGTTAGCTTTGAGCATGTTTGCAGGTGCGGCCAGCAGCATAATTGCAATGGCTGAACCAAAAAACACAGGAGAGTCCTTACGCCAATCTTTGAGTTTCTCTAATATGGCGGCAGCTCCGATTCCAATCCAGATAGCAAAAGCGTAAAATGACCCCACATAGGAATAGTCTCGCTCTCGAGGTTGGGGATCATCCTGATTGAGGTAAAGCAGAATGGCAAACCCTGTCAGCATAAAAAGAGCCAATACGGCAAAGGCTCGGCGTGAATCCTTGGAGAAATGATGCCCAAGACCTGCTAGCCCTAACAGGAAAGGAATAGCCCAGAGTTGGGTAACATCTGAGTTGTCTCCTTCGCGCCCCCAGAATTGCCATTTGAAGTAGCGGATATACATATGGTTTATCTGATAGCGCCAGAAAAATTCTGATTTCGATCTATATCCATTGGTAATGACGCTCAAATTGCTCATACGCTGATTGATGTCACGACCTCCAACGCCTACGACAACCTGGTCTCCATTTACAGATATAACTTCGCCAATTTTCCCGGTGCTGTTGACCTTGACAATACGTCCTGGTGTGCCAGTATTTCTGTTGAGCGGTGTTTCGCCCCAACGATCGCGGTAAAACATGGGATAACTTCCATACTGTTCTCGTTCCAGGTAGGATACAGCACGTGATACGGTTTCCGGGTCATTCTCATCAATATTGGGGTTCTGAGCTGAGCGAATGAAAATGGTTTCATATGAAGTGAATCCCACCAGGACCATGAGTAGGGCCATCACTGAAAGTCTGATTTCAGTTGCGCGGGCGCGGTAAATGGACGGTGCAAAAAAGATCAGAGCCATGAGGATCATAATGCTGACTGTGAAAGTGGCACCAATAGCTGATACGGCATTGTCAGTATTCAGAATACTGCCCATGATATTGGCCAGTTTGGGCATGCCCTTAATAATACCGAGGTAGATGATAAGATAAGAGGCACCTGCGGCTCCCATGAGCAGGACCTGTTTCCAGAAGCGGTTACGTCGGTCACCCTTAAAAACCTGGGAAAGCCCCCAGAGACCACCACCAGTAATAATGCTAAAAATCACTCCGAGACCCATGAGCTTGGAACTCAAATCATTTGAGGAGAGGCGCAGATACTCATTCGAGCTGGCAGGTAAGGCCATTTCAATACCAATGAGGAGAGCTACAGCCATAATTCCAATAACAGCTAGCACATGCACCATCATCTCAACACCATCATCTTTAGGATTCAGCTTCATATACATAATGAGGGCAATAAAGGGAATAGTAAGCAGATTGAGCATGTGAACTGATATGGCTAGGCCCATCATATATGAAATGATCAGGATATAGCGGGAACCTGCTCCACCTTCATCTACTTTTTCAGACCATTTGAGAATCAGCCATACTACAATGGCTGTGAAAAAGATACTCATGGAATAGACTTCCGCTTCCACTGCATTAAACCAATGGCTATCAGAGAAAGCAATAGTGAGTGATCCTACCAGCGCACCACCATAGGCGATCCATTTGTCAGTGGCATCTTTGACCTTCCCACGCCATTCGACGACCAGGCGTGCGATAATGAGAAAAAGAAACATGTTAGCAAATGCGGTAGCAAGGGGTGATAAAAGATTTATACGATAAGCAATATTGTGGAACTGGGGCTCATTCAGTATAGGATCAAGGGCTGCGCCACCTGTGATGGGAAGCATTGAAATGACGCGACCCAGTAGGAGATAGAGTGGAGAGCCAGGAGGGTGGGGAACACTCAGTGTGTGTGAAACAGCGATAAATTCGCCACAATCCCAGAATGAAACCGTCGGCGCCATGGTGTCCAGGTAGATCAGAAAGGTGAATACCAGCACGAAAAGTGCCATGAGTGTTTTCACCATGTCACGAGGTTTAAGAAAATCCATTGTTAATCCTTTTTCAATTCAAACGTGTAGGTAACACGGTCAATTTTATAATCTAATTGCGACGGTACAGCTTTTGGAATGGGAGTATGTTTCCCGCCGGCTCCATCTCTGTAATTTTCAATACTTTCCCCTGCCCATTCGGGCAAGGCCAGCCAATATATATGGATTGAAGTCTGATACCAAGACGATGTTCCATGTTAGCTTTTAAGTTGAGGTGGGTGTGCAGTTAGGGCTTACTCAACTCAAACAGGGCTATACCTGTGGCCATGGCTGCATTGAGAGATTCGCCAGCGCCCGGTTTCTCGATGGAAAGAGGTGTTGATAGTTTAAGCAAATCCTGATCAACTCCATGAGCTTCAGAACCAACAATTAGGAAGAGGGGGTTCTCTGCCTTGAACGTGTGTAGCGATGTGCCCTGCATATGCAAAGCAACTACGTCACCCCCCTTTGCTTTCCAATCCTCAGCACTTGAGCAAAGATCAGCAGAAGTGTGCAAATTCAACGTGCCAAGAGCTCCCATACTGCCTCGAACTACTTTTGGGCTATAAGGGTCTACGCAGTCGGGACCCAGGAGAATATCCTGGATACCAAACCAAAGCGCTGATCTGAAAATAGTGCCCATGTTGCCCGGATCAGATATACGATCCAGAACCAGGAGGATTTGCGTATTTTCTGTATCCAATTTTTCTGGGGCTTCAGGAATACGGGCGACACAGATGATGCCCTGGGGACTTTTGCTGTCCGATATTTGTTCGATTTGAACAGGGGTAGCTTCAAAATGTTTTATATCAGGTGGAACAGGGAATCTGTCAAAATTCTTTGAAGTGATGCAGGCAATAATATCCAGGTCTGAATGAAGAGCTTCCTCACACAGTCTGGCACCTTCCAGTAAAAAAAGGCCTTCCAGCCTCCTGTACTTTGATCGTTTAAGGGCTCGATAACTTGAGGTTTGTGCGTTTGTCAGAAGGGATGGTAGAGCAGTCATCAGAGAATCATCTTTTAAGTGGTTCTAATCCAGGCTCTATGAACCATGACTTCGCAGGTAGGAAGCCACATTTTCAAAAGAGACAGCTTCCTGCTCACCCGTTTTGAAATTCTTGAGTTGGACGATGCCCTGGCCAAATTCATCTTCACCAAGGATAGCGACGTAGCTTGCCTCCTGTCGGTTGGCCTCACGCATCTGCGCTTTCATACTTCTTCGAAGTGTGTCCATATCACATCTTAGTCCTGCACGTCGCCATTCGTGGATAAGTTTTGGCGCTTTTACCCTCAAGTCTTCTCCCTGTACAATGAGAAACAGATCTAACCCGGAATCGGCCTTCAATGGCTGCAGTGCATCCACAACCAGGAGGAGTCGTTCAATTCCCGATGCCCAGCCGATGGCAGGTACATCTTGTCCCCCCAGCTCGCTGACCAGGTCGTTATAGCGACCCCCACCGCAAATAGCATCCTGTGCACCCAGCGCATCACTGGTGAATTCAAAAATAGTGTGGGTATAATAATCCAGTCCACGAACCAGCAAATCGTCCTGAATATATGGAATATCCATGGCCTCCAACATCTTCAGAACTTCAGCATAATGGGTCGCCGAAGCTTTATTTAGACACTCACGGATTTTTGGGGCGTCCCTCACAAGTTCTTTGTCACTCGGTGCCTTACTATCCAGAATCCGCAGCGGATTAGATTCGAAACGCTTTTGGCTGGTTTCTGAAAGTAAGCTTAGATGTGGTCTTAAATATTCCTGAAGGGAGCTACGATAGAGTGCGCGACTTTCTCCATCACCGACACTATTAATTTTTAGAGTTACTGAACTCTCAATACCCAGTTCCTTCAAGATGGTATAAAACAGGGCGATCATCTCGGCATCCTGCTCAGGATTGGGGGAGCCGATGGCTTCAGCCCCAAACTGCCAGAATTGACGATAGCGTCCCTTTTGAGGACGTTCCTGGCGGAACATGGGTCCCTCATACCAGAGTTTCTGAACTGGTGAAATTTGCTGGAGATTATTCTGAATGTAACTGCGAACAACTCCTGCTGTGAGTTCAGGTCGCAAGGTCAGGGAAGACTTACTCATATCTGAAAAAGAATACATTTCCTTGGATACGATATCCGTGTCTTCACCTACACCCCGGGCAAACAACTCTGTTTTTTCAAAAATGGGAGGTCGAATTTCACCAAAAGCATAGCGATCCATAACTTGTTTGACGATGTGCTCCAGAGCCTGCCATTGCCTTGCTTCTTGGGGGAGTATGTCATTAACACCTTTTACGCGTTGAACTTTTTGGGGCATGATGCAGATTCCGTCTTTTACTTCGTTCTAATGTCGGTGCAATATAGAGATGAGTCATCCCTATGGATAATATTTCTAGACCTGATTCCCTTCTATGGGGAGTGAGAATGTTATAAAGAAAGGAGGGTTACTATTCCCCTTCAGGCTCAAAATCGATAGCTTCCAATACAGCCTTAGCCTCGGCCAGTTTTTCTGGTGGAACCAGCAGGGTCGCCTGATTTTCAGCGAGAGAAACTGAGTGGGCACCTAGACCGGAGGCCAGCATGCTGCGTTTAATTTCACAGGGGACATCCGCATTACGTAGAGCTTCACAGAGCATTTCTGCGGTGATATCACCATTTACAGTTCGCAGTTTGACCCATGCTTTTTCGTCACTTGTGTTCATTGATACCTCCCAGTTTGAATTGATGTCTAAACTTAACAGCAAATGCTCTGATTTCCTTGTAATACCCGCTTTCCCCAATCAAAAAGAGAAGCGATTGTTCTGTGATAAATCACGAAAAGATAGTTTCTTGGAAAAACACCATTATAATCACGGGCTTAGGGGGATGATGAAAGGAATATTGGGGTGCAACCCAAAGAAATAGAACATATTTTACATACGAAGATACTATCAAAAGTATCCAAGCCCGGAAGATATCTGGGAAATGAACATAACATAATCACCAAAGACTGGGGTGAAATTAGAGCCAGTATTGCGCTGGCTTTCCCAGATGTATATGATACGGCTATGCCATATAATGGCTTCCAGATTTTATATCATATCTTAAATCGAGAAGCAGATATTGCAGCAGAAAGGGTCTATGCACCCTGGCCGGATATGGAAGCGCTCATGCGCGAACACGGCTTACCTATGCACAGTCTTGAATCTAAACATCATTTACGTGATTTCGATATTGTAGGATTTTCACTACCCTATGATCTCCTCTACACCAACATCCTGACCATGTTGGATTTATCTGATATCCCTATCTGGACTAAAGACAGGGGTGACGACGATCCTTTTGTGATTGCAGGCGGAACCAATGCTTACAATCCAGAGCCTGTTGCTGATTTTTTTGATCTTGTGGTTATTGGAGATGCAGAGGAACTGGTGGTTGAGCTCGTGCGTCGCATTGGTGAAGGTCGGAGAGCAAATCGTTCTCGTCGAGAAATTCTTGAAGATTTGGCTGGTATGCCCGAGGGTGTTTATGTGCCGGCTTTTTATGATTTCAAATCTGACGACAAGGGCAAGCTAAAGGCTATTACTAAAAATTTCGAGGGTGCACCTGATCGGGTGAAAAGTGCCAAAATCCCAATACTGGAAGCTTCGAATTATCCTACCAAGCCCATCGTCCCCATTGTTGAAACAGCCCAGGACAGGTTCGCCCTGGAAGTTATGCGGGGTTGTACGCAGGGCTGTCGTTTCTGTCATGCAGGTATGGTGTATCGACCGATTCGAGAACGTAAACCAGAAGAATTGATTGAAACGGCTCAAACCACACTGACTGCAACAGGACAGAAAAACATGTCCCTCCTCTCTCTGTCAACCAGTGATTATACTGGTCTGAGTGAAGTGGTTGAGGGGATGAAGCCCTATCTAAGAGAAAACAGGGTATCAGTATCATTTCCATCCATGCGTCTCGATACCTTTACCAAAGAAATTGCCGCCATCGCTTCTGAGGAGCGTAAATCAGGTCTAACCTTTGCCCCAGAGGCCGGTACCTGGCGTATGCGTCGTGTCATCAATAAGTTGATTAGTGATGAAGATCTGTATTCATCTGTGCAGATTGCTCTGGATGGAGGCTGGAAAACACTCAAGTTTTATTTCATGCTAGGACTGCCTACTGAAACTCAGGCTGATTTACAGGGTATTGTTGATCTCATCAATGATGTACGGAAAATGGCAAATCCCTATGGCAGAATTAAAATCAATGTGACCCTCTCCACTTTCATCCCCAAACCGGAAACCCCATTCCAGTGGGAAGCTCAGGACAGCAAAGAGGTCATCCGAGAGAAGATTGATTTCCTCATGAATAACTTAAAGCACAAAAATGTACGGGCATCCTATCGGGATCCCAAATATTCTGAGATTGAGGGTGTTTTATCCAGGGGTGATCGCAAGGTTTCAGCAGCCATTTTTGCAGCCTGGCAGGAAGGTGCCCGATTTGATAGTTGGGGTGATTACTTCCGTTACGACCGCTGGATGAAAGCTTTCGAAACGGCTGGTCTCCAGTATGAGAATTATCTGGAAGCACGTGATGACAAGGAGATTTTGCCCTGGGATCTGGTAGACAATGGAATTCTTAAAAAATTCCTCCGTCGAGAAAAACGTAAAGCCTATCAGGAAGCCACCGTCATTGACTGTCGCGATGGCTGTTTGGCTTGTGGTGTTTGCGATTTCGAGGAGCTCTTTATGAGGGTTGTCAAAGATGGTACAGTGGGAGAGTCCGCAATCAAGCCGGAACCATATGTAGCAGTCGAAAGAGAGCCACTGCCTGAATTATTGAATACCACTCCAGTGCATACTGCTCGGCTAAAATATTCAAAAGCAGGTATGGCCAGCTTTCTAGGACATCTAGATGTTCAAAACTCATTCATGCGCGCTATAAGTCTGGCAGGCTTACCAGTTGTTTTCTCACAGGGTTTTAACAGTCGTCCCAAGATATCCAGTGGGCCGGCACTGCCACTTGGCTATACTTCAGACGCAGAATACATGGATATTCTGCTCTTTCATCAGGTGGATTCAATTATCGAGGATTTGAACAAATACTTACCTGGTGGGGTGGCTGTGCTTGAAGTGGAGTGGCACAAGGGTCGTATTGAATCAGTTACCAGTCAGATTGCAGCCATTAAGCAGCAAATTGTACTCGAAGATATCCCCGCTGAAATGTCCCTGGAGAAATTGAAACAAAACTTTGAACAGAAGAATAATGTGTATATTAAACGCGAGCGAAAACAGCGCGTAATATCCCTGGATATTAAAGTATATATCCAGTCTATTGAAATAAAGGGTAATAGCCTTGAGGTTGTCACTCTGGTCCAAAACGGGAAGGGAATCCGATTAAATGAATTTCTCCCGGCGTTTTTTGAAGTTCCGATCGAAAGCCTACCAATACACACTGTTAAAAGAGAAGCTGTTTTCATGAATTTCACAGCGTGATTGGTTCGACGATCGGTGAGTACCGTTGTAAAAAGAACCTGAACAGATCCACACCTCCCGTCTGTATAGCGGTTTATCCACGTTTGTCTCTTTGAGACAACCCCGGCAGCCTAAAAACATTGAGGTCTAGATCGGTGGGATATTCTAAAATCTGTTTATTGAAGGATTACTGTCAGGTCACTACGTTTCCGCTTACATAAATATTAATCCGAGCATGGGAGACGCTTTTTACGACTGCAAAACAGGTGAACATCTCTAGATGCACCTGAATTAATAGCAGCTCATAAGACTGCTAAAACCAGAATTGGTAAAAGAATTTAATCGATTCCTTAGAATATTTCTGAATCGATAGTGCGCAAGATCAAATAGAATAGGACTAAAGATAGTCCGCTCAAGCAGAGTAAGCGCAGAAAAATTTTTGTGAAAGGTTCATTCAAGGAGAATGAATGATCCCCGCGTTGAGAGCAAATGCCTCAACCTTCTTCTTTTACCGGTTCAATTCATAGCTAAGGAATTGAAATGAAGAAGGATATCTTTATAAACCAAACGCATAGGGAAACGCGGATTGCCATCCATGAGGATGACGTCCTGGTTGAACTTTATGTGGAAAAACCTGAAAACATCAGAATTGTTGGCAATATCTACAAGGGTGTTGTCGAGAATGTTTTGCCTGGAATGCAGGCCGCTTTTGTTGATATCGGTATTGGGGCCAATGCGTTTTTGCCGTTCTCAGAGGTAGAAGGTGAATCCTTTCTCCTGGATCAGGACGACGATGATGACGATGCTAAACCGCAACGCGGTAACCGCGGTCGATCAAGAAACCAGAATCATCGCCATGATCACCGACGATCCAACGCGCCAAAATTAAGGACAGGACAACAGATTCTTGTCCAGGTTATCAAAGAACCATATATGGGAAAAGGCGCCAGAGTTACAACCAACATATCTTTGCCAGGTCGATTCCTGGTTTTGGTACCTAATTCAAACTCAATCGGTATCTCCCGCAAAATTTACAATAATTATGAACGTCGTCGCCTACGCCGTAGCTGTCAGGAAATGAAGCCGGAAGGATTTGGTTTAATTGCCAGAACCGTTACTGAAGGCAAAGATGATGAGACCCTGGGTGCCGATTTAAATAATCTTATGGACTCCTACAAGCGCATGGAGAAAGTGGTTAAGAGTAAACCCGGCCCAGTGTTGGTATATAAAGACATGGAAACCGTTTCAAGTCTTATAAGGGATCTTTTTACTAACGATGTTCAGCGCGTGGTTACCGATAATAAGGGAATGTATAAGCAAATCAGCAGTTACCTCAAAGGGGCTGCCCCCCAATTACTGGATCGCCTCGTTCATTATAAAAAGAAATTACCCCTATTTGATGCCTATAATGTCCAGAAGGGCATCGATATATCCATGGCCAGGAAAGTGGGCATGAAGAGTGGTGCTTCTATTGTTATTGAACAAACCGAAGCCCTGGTTTCAATTGATGTGAACTCCGGAAAGTTCATTGGTCGTAAGGATCACGAAGCCAATGCGGTGAAAATCAACCTGGAAGCAGCTCGAGCCATTGCCCAACAATTACGTCTACGAGATTTAGGTGGTTTGATTGTCATCGATTTCATAGATATGTCCCGAGAGGATAATAAAAAGAAAGTCTACTACGAGCTTCGTCGTGAGTTACGTAAGGATCGGGCTAAAGTTGCTGTAAGCTATATTTCTGATTTTGGTCTTCTGGAAATGACCCGTCAACGGATTCGTCTCAGCTTATTGCTCTCTGCAACTGAGGAATGTCCAGTTTGTAAGGGACGCGGCCGAATCATGTCAAAAGCTGCTCTAACTACACAAATCGAAGGTTGGTTCCGTCGGTTTCATTCTAAAAAACGTGAATTCAGACTTCAATTGGTTGTCAATCCTGAGCTGGCAAAATTTTTAAGATCTGGCCGCAAAAATGTAGTACGTTCTATCCAATGGCAGCATTTTATCAAAGTTGAAATTATCGAGGATGAATCCAAAAATATGGATGAATTCCGGGTGATCAGTAAGAAACAAGGCAAGGACATCACTGACGATTATTGATGTCGTTCTGAGGAGGATGTATGAGTAAAGCTGAGAAACTGGCAAAAGAAATATTTAGTGATCAGGATCTGCAGGATGTATCTGCTGCCATAAATACCTTTGAAGGTCGCACGAGTGGTGAGATTGTCATCAGTTTCAATACTACCTCCCGCAATCAACCTTACAAAACTGCCAAGCGGATATTCGAGAAGGCTAAACTTCATGAGACCAAGGAACGCAATGCGACGTTGATAGCTCTTTTTCTCTCTGAACACAAGTTTGCTGTGTATGGCGATGTAGGTATCCACGAAAAGGTCCCCACAGATTTCTGGGAATCAACAGTGGATGAAATGAGGATTCAATTTGCCCAGGGGAACATGCGCGAAGGTTTGCTGGCTGGGATCCAAAAACTGGGTGAAAATCTGGCCAAATATTTCCCTGTTTCTGAGGATGATGTCAACGAATTAAGTGATGATATTAAGTTTGGTGATAGTGATGAGTGAAGCCTGTAATCTTACCCACGTATTTAAGCGTGATGGAACCTATGTTCCCTATTCCCGCAAACGTATAAGCAATGCTATTTATCGAGCAGCTGTTGCTGTAGGTGGACGTGACAAAGACAAGGCTGATGAACTCTCGTTGAAAATTGAGAGTATTATCTGTGAAAATTATTCTGTAGAACATCCTCCCATGGTGGAGCAGATTCAAGATATTGTTGAGAAAGTTCTCATTGAAGAAGGTCATGCGACAGTAGCCAAGCATTTCATTGTCTATCGTGCAACCCAGAATGAGAAACGTAAAGCCAAACTTAGTAAAAGCACAGTTCATACAGGGAATATTCCTTACCAAAAGATTTATGAGGTATTGGTCTGGGCCTCGGACCATGATCTCAATTCCGTCGAAAAACTGAACCAACGTATCGGGAGAGGTGAATTCGCTCAGATATGTCTGGAATCAGATAAAGCTTACGAATATGACGTGCAGGCAGCTGCAGAACTTATCACTGAACGTGATGGAGATACTCGGATCGTTGTCGTTGCGGGTCCATCCTCATCAGGAAAAACCACAACCACACGCAAGCTGGCTCATTACCTCTCAAAAAAAGGCATGGGGCTGGTTGAGTTGAATGTTGACCACTACTTTTTTGATCTGGCCATGCATCCTGTTGATGAATTTGGTGATCATGATTTTGAGACACCCCAGGCTTTGGATTTACCCCTCATCAACCAGCACATCAAACAACTGTTGGCCGGTGAAGAAGTAATGACACCATCATATGATTTCAAGACTGGGACGAGAACTTTAGACCAGATTTCCATGAAGATAAAGCCCACGGATGTGATCCTTATCGATAGTCTCCACGGACTCTACGGTGACATGCTCAATGGGATCGATGAAAGCACAGTCTTCAAAGTATATATTGAAACCTTGCTTCAGATGAAAGGGGTCAACGGAAAATTTATTCGCTGGACCGATTTGAGACTCATGCGTCGCATGATTCGGGATGAACAACATCGTGCTTATGATCCACGTCAAACATTGACACACTGGCATTACGTCCGTAATGCAGAACTGAGGAACATCCTACCCTATATCACAACTGCTGATTATGTCATCAATGGAGCAGTTCCCTACGAATTACCAGTGATGCGAAATCGGCTACTGGAACATTTCAAGGAGTGGGAGCAGGACTATAAGGATGATCCCCGTCGCGTAGATGCCTATCTAAGAGCGAAAAGGGTACGGGAAATGCTTGAGTCAGTCACTCCCGTTACCGATGAATCAGCCATTCCTGAAACCTCACATTTTCGGGAGTTTATTGGCGGTAGCATATATGATGTGCACTAGCCTTTATCCCTGATGATTCATCAGCTTGTTTTAAATTTGAGCTTTTAGACACAAATAAAAAAGGGGGCTTGAATATAGAGGAAAGCAATGAACCCGTTATTACGTGTGATATTTTTGATGTTCTGCTTGCAAAAACTGTTTGCTCAAACCCCGTTTGAATCCCTTTTATCAACTCTTGACACGGTTTCCGGTCCAGCCGCCTATAAGCAATCACTTATAGATAGTTTTATGACGAAAGCCCGACAAAGTGCTATACCTATTATTGAAGACTCTCTCGTGACATTTATACACATGACGGACGCGGAGAATGTTGCTCTCGGTGGTGACTTCACTACCTGGGCAGCAAGTTATAAAACACCTATTAACCATATTGACAGCACAAATTTTTGGTATCACCAAGAAGTGTTTGAGCGAAATGCCCGACTGGATTATGCCTTTTATATAGACAGGGAATTCGTCAGGGATCAAGAAAACCCCCGAACTGCCACAGGAAGCATTCGCGCTGCATCTGAACTCGCCATGCCCGATTATGAATACCCGGCGGAAATTGAACTCAATGAAGCTGTACCTGAGGGTCATATGGAAACGATTCTTCTGGAGTATTTCGCCAACGGTATCGATAAATCCTACCGAGTAAATACGTATTTACCTCACGGATATGATTCATCAAGGGAAGGAGGTTATCCTGTTGTCTATTTTCAGGATGGGAGTGGATACTTAAGCCAACGTGGAGCGCGAGCACGAAACATCTTCAATAACCTTATTTTTTATCAAGAAATTGAGCCGGTAATATCAGTCTATGTAAATCCACATAATCGTGGATTAGAATATTTAATGGATCAGAAAGAGACGTATGCTGAATTTTTTGCTCTGCATCTTACAGCTTATATTGATAGCATGTACAATACGATTGAGAGTCCAGAGGGCCGGCTGGTTATGGGACCATCGTATGGAGGCAATATAAGTGCGTATATCGCCTACCAGCACTCAGACATATTTGGAAACTGTGGCTTGAATTCAGCTGCATTTCGTCCTTCCTATGAGGTGTTCAGGCTTTTGGCGGATGGTCCACCCAAGAATGTAAACTTTTATGCCATCTGGGGAACTTACGAGTATCCCATACATCTCGATCTCCGGGCTTTGAGGGATATACTGCTAGAGAAGGGCTATACCTTTAACTGGGCTGAATATCCCGAGGGGCATAACTGGGGATTCTGGAGAGCAAGAATTGATGATATCTTAAAATATTTCTATCCGTATATTGAGGAAGAACCTGTGATTCCACAGAAATTCGTATTACGTCAGAATTACCCTAACCCGTTTAATCCTAATACAACGATTAGCTATGACCTTAAACAGGCAAGCAGCGTAAGTCTGAAGATATACGATGTCCTGGGTCGCGAAATAAATACCCTGGTCCAGAATCATCAAAACTCTGGTTCATATCAGATTATATTCAGTGCTGGTGATCTAGCCGGCGGAATATATTACTACCAGCTCGACACGGAGTACTATTCTGGTGTTCGTAAAATGCTCTTACTTAAATGATGGCTCAAGTATGAATTTTTTAAAAAAATGGTTTTTCCGTTGGTCATTTATTGATGTCCCGGTTTTTGGTCTGGGTGTGGTACTGGTAATTTATCATATAAACAGCCTGGATGGCGTTAAAGCAGAAGAGCTCTTTATTGAATCCATTGTTCCTAATATTGGAACTGAATTGTTGGGAGTTTGGCTTAGTGTGAGAATCATTGAGTCCGTGCTGCGGGTAAGACAAAAACGTAGCCGTTTGCGAGCCCAGCTCATAGATAATATGAATTATCTGGTCACATTAATCCGCAGTATCGCTCCCCATTTTGAGCAGCAAACCATTGACCATTTGAGCTCCGAGCTTAAGTGGTTTGAAGAGATGAAGCATTATAGAGTTAGCGGAATTTCAGAGCAAACCATCGGGTTGATCAATGAGGTGACTAAACTTTATGCTCAGGCTGCCACAGAAGCCACAAAAATCAATCCCTTGCGCGACCAAATCAATGATCTTTTTCTGCTTAATCCCCAAATACTTGACAATCGCCTGATGAAAGAACTTCATGATATCTATCGGAGACAGAATTACACGCGAATTGCAGTTAAACGTATTGATTCCAGAATAAAAAGATACAAGGAAAAGATGGCTGTAGGCGATCAACACCCCGAGTGGCATGGAGAGAAGGAAACTATCTCGAAGATTGAGGAATATTCAGCAGTTTTAAAAGTTTACGTAGCCATCACCCTGAATGCGGAAGCTGCTGTAGTTGAAGCTCGCTCTGCGGTCTTGAACCGGGAATACAACTTCTAGATAAATCCTGACTCACCATGAAAATAAATTGATCGCAGAATTTAATTTTGTAGGTTCTCTGATTAATTATGAATGACCAACATCACTTTTACCACAAAAAACAGTTTCGTTGGATGGTTCCATATATCAACCGGGCCAAGCAGGTATCATTCCCTGGTTTTGATCGGGTTCCAGTATTCAATGTACTATTATTTTTCTTTAGAGGCATTCGTGATGGCCGCGTGATTTCAAGAGCGGAGGCAGTCTCCTTCAACCTGGTATTAGCTGTCTTTCCGGCCATCCTCTTTCTATTCACCCTCATCCCATTGATCCCTATTGATGATTTTCAAAGTGATCTGCTCCTGATGATTCAATCTATTTTACCAGCGAGTACGTATGTAGTAGTTCAGAGGATCATTGAAGATATCATTACTATCAAACATGGTGGATTGTTGTCATTTGGTTTTGCTTTTGCTTTGGTATTCTCTACCAACGGTATTGTGGCTCTGATTGATGCATTTAATTCGTCAATCCATATTGAGGAAAGTCGGAGTTGGTTGATGCAGAGAGCTATTGCATTCATTCTTATGGTCTCTCTGGTCACCCTGGTCACAATCGGTGTTTCTCTCATGACGATCACCCACAGACTTATGGATTTCCTGGTCCTCAAGGAACTCATGATACAAGGCTGGCTCTATTATATGGTAAATATCGGTAAATGGGTGGTCATCCTGTGTGTTTTCTATTTCGCTTACTCTTTTCTCTATTATTGGGGCCCTTCCAAAAAAAGCCAATATCGATTCATCTCAGCTGGAGCAAGTCTGGCTACCGCCCTCTCAATTTTGATAACCACAGGCTTTGGGTTTTATATTGATCATTTCAGTCGTTATAATGCACTATATGGCTCCATAGGTACCCTACCCATTATCATGCTGATGATTTTTTGTTACGCTCTCGCCATTATTATTGGTTTTGAGCTTAATATCGGAATTGTAGCCGCCCGCAAAGTTCATCTAACTGAATTAAAATCATAATTCCCCTACTGGACATTGAACCAGTCCAGGGTGATGCTTCGACCTGTCTGAAAAGCTCTACCATAAGTTGCAAAAATTGCTAGCAAATTACTTTTTAAATAAACGGCTTACATATCCAATCTATAGAGGGAGAGTAACACATGCCCAGGATTATTAAATCACCAACAATCATTGAATCAGCAGGTAACAAACCAAAACGCATAGAAGAATTCGTGGGTCACGTCAATTCTGACCATGGTGAGGTGAGCGTAGCTCGCATGGTGTCACCTGGTGGATGGGTGGAACCAGGCCAGCGACCTGAATTTATGGAAATAACCCTGGTTTTGAAGGGACATCTTCATGTTGAATATATTGGGGGTGCTTGCGATGTCATGGCCGGACAATCCTTAATCACTGATCCTGGCGAGTGGGTACGTTATAGTACCCCGGGGGAGGAGGGCGCTGAGTATGTCGCTGTGTGTCTACCTGCATTCTCTCCAGCAACTGTTCATAGAGATGATGAATAACGCTCCAGAGAAAATTTTTACTTTGATACTCAGGTTTACACGGGAAATTATCATCAAGTAATTATAGTTAAATCAATACACAAGATAGGGGTTTGAAATGAAATGTCCGGCATGTGCCAATACACTTGTAGCAACAAAGGTTGGCGAGATCACAGTTGATGTCTGTAAAAATGGTTGTGGTGGTCTCTGGTTTGATAGCCATGAGCTAAAACAGGTCAATGAAAGTCATGAGGCCATTGGAGAATCCCTTTTGCAGTTTGAAAAGAAGCCTGGCGTTTCAGTTGATTTCACTCAAAAACGACCCTGTCCCAAATGTGAGGGAGTGACCATGTTGAAGCATTTCATGAGCATTAAACGGGATGTGGAAGTAGATGAGTGCGGTAATTGTGGGGGGTTCTGGCTGGATGCAGGTGAATTGGGTCAAATAAGAAATCAATTCAAGACAGAAACTGACAGAACGAAAGCGGCAGAGAGTTATTTCAGCGATACCTTCGGTGAAGAACTGGAGAAAATGTTGGATGAAAGTCAGGAAAAGGCCGACAGAGCTCACAGTATTGCCAAGATGTTTCGCTTTTTGCTGCCATCCTATTATATCCCAGGCAAACAAAAGTGGGGTGCTTTCTAAGGTCTATGTCAGAACCTCAGGACTTAGCGGCAGGCAATTTCTCGAACTGGCTTAGGGAAACGCATACAGCGCTAAAAAATGATGCTGAAACGGATGTACCTTGTGGGGAATGTAATGCCTGTTGTCGATCCTCCTATTTTATCCATATCAAACCCAATGAATTAGATACCCTGTCCCATATTCCAGATGAACTTTTATTTCCTGCTCCGGGCTTGCCAGACGGGAATGTGCTTATGGGTTATGATGAGAAGGGTTACTGTCCCATGCTCAAATATGGAACCTGCTTAATCTATGATCACCGTCCCGCAACCTGTCGCAGCTACGACTGCAGGATATTTCCAGCGACAGGTATTCAGATAAGTGGTAAAGATAAGGTTCTCATTACACAGCAGGTTCAACGCTGGAAATTCAATCTAATAGAAGCTGATGAAATCAAGAAACACAAAGCAGTTCAAAAAGCTGCCTCATTTTTGAAGCATAAATCAAAGCTATTTCCACCTGACGAACTACCAGGCAATCCGACTCAATTAGCCATTATGGCAATCAAGGTTCATGATCTCTTTCTAGAGCAGGAAGAAGCGCCTCTGGACGATACAAAAAGAGTGGAAGCTGTCATCACAGCCGGGAAAAAATTCGATACTCAGAGTTAATCACCACGGACAAGAAAATTTGACAAAGAATCGATATACAAGTCAGCGCAAAGAGATTTTCAGGGAAACACTGAATTTGAACGGTGTTTTTCCAATACCCCACAAGGAGCTGAATTAATTGCTGCATATTTATGTCGATGCTGATGCCTGCCCTGTTAAAAACGAAGTATATCGAGTTGCTGATAGATATGAGCTCAAGGTCACTCTCGTCTCAAATTCCCGGATGCGTGTACCACAAAGTGCACGTGTCAAATTGGAAGTTGTCGGTGATGGTTTCGATGAAGCTGATGATTGGATTGTCGAGCATGTACAAGAAGGTGATGTGGTCATCACAGCGGATATACCTCTGGCTGGACGTTGCATTACGGCTGGAGCTGAGGTCCTGAGTAATTCTGGGAAACGGTTTACAGATGATAATATTGGACAGACCCTGGCAACCCGGGATCTACTGGCAGAGTTAAGGGGGGCCGGTGAATTTACAGGTGGTCCACCGCCGCTGACACAGCGAGACCGTTCAGAATTCCTCCAGAAGCTGGATGTGGTTGTTCAGTCCATTAGAAGGAGATAAGAAATTGGGGAGGGTAAGGTGGTAAATCAAAATATTGTCGAGTCGTTTCTTACAGAAAAAAAACTGGCATTGGCGGGAGCTTCTAGAACTGCAGGTAAATTTGGAAACGCCGTGTTTAAAGAGTTAAGCAGTCAAGGCTATGAATTGTTTCTAATTCATCCTGAAGCAGAAGCAATAAGTGGTGTTACCAGCTATAGATCCCTATCTGAACTTCCAACTGTGGTAGGTGGACTCATTACTGTGATACCACCAGCTCAGACAAAAAAACTGGTGCAAGAGGCACATGCTGTTGGGATTAAGAAAGTCTGGATGCAACAAGGCTCGGCATCCGAGGATGCCATTGGGTTTTGCCAGGAGCACGATATGGATGTTGTCCACGGGGAATGTATATTGATGTTCGCTCAACCCCAGGGGCTTCATAAATTTCATCATTGGCTTTGGGGTCTTTTTGGAAAACTTCCTAAAGGGCACCATAATTGATCTCTCAATTGATGTGGTAAATTAGGCACATTGACTGAAAAATGATTGAGGATTTCTCCAATCAGGATAACAACAATCGGGGGTGATTGGGATTAACATGTATAAAGAGTACCATGCTCTAGCTCTCCAGATAAAGAACCTGAATCTCGGGGAATACCTGGAATTTGGCTGTGGTGATGGTGGATTTCTTGATTTTGTCCTGGCTCAGAATAGCTCATATAAAACGATCACTGCTGTTGATATCAATCCTGAATCAGTTGACAAAGCTCAGGAGAAATTGGCTGGGCATGACATCCATTTTATTGTAGATAAAAAACTTCCTCTTGATTTAAAGATGAATTCTTTCTCTACAATTACACTTTCAAACACTCTCCATCACCTCCAGAATAAAGAATCTGTATTTGCTGAACTCAAAAGACTGATTAAACCAGATGGCGAGATCATCATTACTGAGATGATCAGTAATGAACTTGCTAGACCAGAGCAAACCTATTGTCGTTTCCATGCACTGCGGGCTGAGGTGGATCGACTACATGGGATTTTTCATGAAACAACCTATACGGCTAATGAAATCCAAGAGATGATTTCAGAGGCAGGGCTAAGGATTAGGTCGAAGGCGATATTGCTCAATGCTAAAGAGGCAGTGCCAGATAAAATTGAGGTAGCTGAAATGGAAACCATCATTGACAATTTGACTCAGGCTGAAAGTTTGAGACCAGAATTTCTCGCATTGGAAGAAACTGCCAGGAGCATCAAAGCACATTTGCGTCAGTATGGTATCAAGCGGCCCCGACAACTTTATCTCGCCACCACCACTTATTAGTGAGGTCATGTACAAATAGCTGAGCATAATAATTATCAATTCACAGTGTCAGGGACATCACAATCAGGCCATTTCAAGCTATATTGAATGATCAAAATAATGACAGGACGACTACATGAATATATCGACATTCTCTAAAATATTTCGCCACAACAAGAGTCTCATCGGCATGATCCATGTCCAGGCTCTGCCAGGAACCCCGCAAAACCATCTCTCTGTTTCTGAAATTGCTGCCCAGGCAGTCAAGGAGGCAAAAGTTCTTGCTGAATATGGCATGCAATCCATCATGCTGGAAAACATGCATGATATTCCCTATTTGAATCGTGAAGTTGGACCGGAAATTATTGCAGCACTGACCCGGATCTGCTCTGAGGTGCGGGCGGTCACAGATCTACCTCTGGGACTCCAGATCCTCGCCGGGGCAAATCAAGCCGCCCTGTCAGTAGCCCAGTCAGCAGAATTGCAATTCATTCGAGCAGAGGGATTTGTATTCGGTCATATGGCTGATGAAGGCTTCCTCCAATCAGATGCAGGTGAGCTTCTTCGTTTTCGGAAGCAAATTGGTGCTGAACAGATACTTATCTTTACCGATATCAAGAAAAAGCATAGCAGTCATTCCATGACCGCAGATGTATCTCTAGAGGATACCGTAGAAGCGGCTGAATTTTTCCTCAGTGATGGTGTGATTATCACGGGCACCCATACAGGCAAGCCGGTGAATCAAGAAGAGCTTGGTCGTGTCTATGCTTCTGCACAGTTGCCAGTCCTGGTGGGGAGCGGTGTAACACCTAAAGGCCTTCCTGAAATCTTTGATACTGCAGATGCCTTTATTGTGGGCAGCTATTTCAAGCAGGATGGCAATTGGAAGAATAACCCCGATCCTCAGCGTATCGAAGCTCTGGTTAAGGCACGTCACAGTTTGATTTCATGAATACGCTGATAGCTGAGAAAATATATATCAATGGCATCATTCTGACTCAGGATGATGAGCGTAGTCAGGTTTCTCAGATGGCAACCCGCGGGAAAACTATCCTGGCGGTTGGGGATGATCTCTCCCAGTATATAGATGCAGCAACGGAAACCATTGATTTAGAGGGTTCAGTCGTGGTACCAGGATTTATTGATGCCCATGTCCATTTTCTATGGGGTGGGGAGACTCTATTGGCCATTCCTGCCCATGATGCCTGTTCAAAATCAGAATTTATAGATATCATCAGAAAGTTTGCGGAGGGTCGACTTGCTGGATCCTGGCTAAAAGGCGGTGGGTGGAATGAGCACCATTTTACCGATCATAGTTTTCCCCATAAGCATTGGTTGGATGAGGCGGCACCGGGTCACCCCATGGTGCTCACACGTCACGATGGACATTCAGGTATTGCCAGCTCAGCTGCACTTGCCATAGCTGATATCAATGCGGAAACACCTGATCCAGATGGTGGGGTCATTGATCGGGATGAGCACGGTGAACCCACTGGCATCTTGCGTGATGCTGCCATTGGTTTGGTTATGAAGTACATGCCTGAGGAGTCAGAGTCAGAACGCATGAGGAATTTGGAGACATCTCAAAATTATTTGCTGGAAAGAGGTGTCACCTCAGTGGGTGATATGATTTTTGATATGAACCACTTTCGTTTTCTGCAAGACATGGCTCGCCAGGGAAAGCTCAAAGTACGAGTAACTGCTTATACTCCTATTCTAAGATGGGCTGAGATGAAAACCCTGCTGCAGGAGGGTATATATGAAGATGAGTATTTCCAATATAAGGGGTTGAAGGGCTTTAGCGATGGAAGCCTTGGCTCGCACACAGCTCTCATGCTGGAGCCATACGAGGACAGCCCTGATTCAGCAGGAATCTATGACGGTGACTGGAAAGATATAAATTTGATTCGTGAGTCCATCTCCGAAGCTGATAAGATGGGGTATCAAAGTGTGATCCATGCCATTGGTGATAGAGCAGTGCGTGAGGTTCTTGATGTGTTTGAGGAGGTCATCCAGGAAAATGGTCACCGGGACAGACGCTTTCGAATTGAACACGCCCAGCATATTCATCCCCAGGATCAAACTCGTTTTGAACCACTTGATATTATTGCTTCGGTTCAACCTGCTCATTGTGTGGATGATTCACTCTATGCCGACAAATTGCTGGGGGATCGTTGTGAATATGCCTATCCCTTCCGATCCTTACATCAAGCTGGCGTAAGAATAGCTTTTGGGTCTGATTGGCCAGTATCACCGGCGGATCCCGTTGCTACCATTCATGGTGCTATTCATAGAGCTGGTTGGCATATTAAAGAAGCAATTGGTTTGAATGACTCCCTGGCAGCACATACCCGCCTGGCTGCCTATGCAGGATTTCGAGAACATGATCTGGGAATACTGCAGGCTGGATATCTCGCTGATTTTGTGGTCCTTGATCCTGACTTTCAACATCTCGATGCTATGGATGAAATTCCAGCAGGGTTGATTCAAGCGGTTTACATGGATGGATGCAAAGTATGAAGCCTCTGATTGGTCTTAGTCCGGCATATTATGAGCACAAGGAAATGGATCGTAGTATCCTGGGCAAATCCTACACGGACAGCGTGCAGAAGGCTGGCGGGCTCCCCGTTTTAATACCGCCCATCATCGAGCGAGATGATCTGGCGCTACTGATCGAGAAATTAGATGGGATTGTTCTCACCGGTGGAGATGATCTTCATCCCAAATACTATGATGAATCACCTGATCCGCTGACACCCAAACCATTTCATCTACGTCGAGGTGATCACGACAGACAAATTTTTGATTATGTCTGGGAGAACAAAATACCCACTTTAGCCATTTGTCTGGGGATGCAGGAGGTCAATGTATTTTTAGGGGGCTCTCTGTATCAGGATATTCCCTCTCAGATCAAGGATCCGTTGGTGCACAAAATTGGAGACTGGTTTGAAGCCCGACATGATGTAAGTCTTGATAGCGAATCTCTTCTCTGCCTGCTGACAGGTCAACTGGTAGTGGATACAAACAGTGCTCATCATCAGGCAATTAAAGAAGTACCGGATATTTTACGTGTCACAGGTCGAAGCGCTGATGGTCTCATAGAGGCGTTGGAGCCCAAAGATAAATCCATTCCACTGCTGGCTGTCCAGTGGCATCCTGAATCAGAAATCAATGATGTCATTGGTATCGATTTGTTCAAATGGCTTGTATCTGAGTCTACCAGATAAACTTCTACGAACACCCTATAATTGCTTCGCTCGTTATTTTACTGTAAGCAAGTAAGCATAACATTCCCACCAGTTTAGGATTATAATGGCTTGCAATTTTTTGATATTGATAAAGGGAGAAATAAAGATGCACCGCTCACGATCACATCTAAGCTTACTGTCACTACTGATCGCACTCACGCTACTCATGTCCGCCTGTGTTTTTACAGGCCAGGATGCTGATGAAAGTAGCATCGATTTAAATGCCGAGATGCCTACTGATCCCAGTCTCATCGAGGGACAACTTGACAATGGTTTAAAATATTTTATTAAAAAGAATGGCAAGCCGGAGAATCGTGCTGAACTACGTCTGGTTATAAATGCAGGCTCAATTATGGAAGATGATGATCAGCTTGGCCTGGCCCATCTACTGGAACATCTCGCTTTTAATGGAACTGAAGATTTCCCCAAGCAGGAACTGGTGAACTATCTGGAAGGCATTGGAATGCGTTTTGGTCCTGATCTGAATGCCTACACAAGTTTTGATGAAACCGTTTATATGCTGCAAGTTCCCACTGATAGCGTAAACCAGATGGCGACAGGTTTCAAGATTTTAGAAAACTGGGCTCATAAAGTAAGTCTCGAAGGTGAGGAAATTGACAAAGAGCGCGGCGTTGTTGTTGAAGAATGGCGTCTGGGACAGGGAGCTGGTCAGCGGATTTTTGACAAGCAAATCCCCATTCTTTTTAAAGGCTCACGTTATGCCGACAGGCTTCCAATTGGATCCATGGATGTGGTTAAAAATGCCAGCCACGAAAGTGTAAGGCGCTTTTATAACGACTGGTATAGACCAGACCTCATGGCTGTAGTAGCTGTGGGAGATTTTGATCCTGCGGATATTGAAGCCAGAATCAAAGCTCTCTTTGGAGCTATTCCTAAGGCTACAGAAACCAGAGATCGCACAGTTTTTGATGTTCCCGGTCAATCTGAGGTGCTATATGCAGTTGCCTCAGATCCAGAGGCCACTCGCTCCAGTGTAAATATTCTCTTCAAACACCCTGCTGGGATTGATCGTACTGCAGGTGAATACCGTGAAAATATCGTGGAGCGGATATACCACGAAATGCTGAACGCACGTTTTAGTGAGTTATCCCAGAAAGCTGATGCACCCTTCCTGTATGCCTTCTCCACTAAATGGGGCTGGGCTAGAACCTCTGAAATGGTTGCTCTCGGGGCTGGTGTTGTGGATGGTGGTATTCCAGCTGGACTGGAAGCTGTTCTCATAGAGGGAGAACGTGTTCGTCGTCATGGGTTCACTTCAACTGAGTTGGATCGTGCAAAAAAATCGGTTCTCAGGTCCATGGAAGCGCTTTATCAGGAGCGAGATAAACAAGAATCCCGTGGTTATGCCTCAGAACTCATACGTCACTTCCTGAAAGAAGAAGCTGTCTCAGGTATAGAATATGAGTTTCAGTTATACCAGGAAACCATACCTGGAATACACCTGGGCGAAATCAATGCACTGGCACAGAAATTTATCACAGATGAGAACCGTGTTGTCATGGCATCTGGACCAGAAAAAGAGGGGGTCTCTGTTCCAGGAGAAGCTGAACTAGCTGCCGTTATGGCCAGCATTGCCGCCTTGAATATCGACCCCTATGTCGATCAGGTTTCCAATGAACCACTTATCCCAGAACTTCCCAAGGCTGGTACTGTTGTTGAGAAAAAATACCATGAAGATATCGATACCTACGAATTACGCTTAAGTAATGGTGTGAAGGTGGTCTTAAAATCTACTGATTTCAAGAATGATGAAATCCTTTTTCAGGCCTACAGCCCCGGTGGCTATTCTGTCTTTAAAGATGAGGATCTCATCACTGGTAAAATGGCTGATAAATTGATGGACTATAGTGGTCTAGGAAATTTCAGTCTCATGGATCTGCAGAAAATGATGGCTGGTAAAGAGGTCGCTACCACTCCATATATCAACGCCCTCTATGAAGGTTTGCGTGGTTCAGTATCACCAACTGATCTTGAAATGCTTTTCCAGATGATCTACCTGCAATTCACAGGTAGTCGTCAAGATGAAGAAGCAGTTGCAGCCCTGATGACTCAGTTTCGCTCACAATTGGAAAACAAAAGTCTCAGTCCAGAAGCGGCTTATAGTGATACACTTAGTGCAACTATGAATCTCTATCATCCCCGTCGTCAACCCATGACCGTTGAAAAACTTGATATGGTTGACCTCAACAGGGCTCAAGAACTTTATGATGATCGTTTCCAGGATGCTGGCGATTTTACCTTTCTCTTTGTTGGAAATTTTGAAAATGAAACCATGCTGCCCCTTATTCAGCAATATCTGGGTTCACTTCCTGCCACTGGCAGAAATGAAACCTGGGTAGATGAACGTGTCATGACACCTCAGGGTAGAGTTCAAAAAGAAGTCAAACGAGGTGTCGAGCCCAAAAGTCGTACTCGGATTGTCTTCCCTGGTAAATTTGACTATACCCGCCAGAATCGCTATGATATGTACTCCATGATGCAGGTTCTGCGTATTCGTTTGCGGGAGGTTCTCCGTGAAGACATGGGAGGTGTGTATGGCGTTAGTGTATGGGCTAGTATGTCCAAGGAACCCCAGGCAAAATACACACTGAATGTGACCTTTGGCTGTGCGCCTGATCGTGTCCATGAATTGACAGATGCTGTTCTGGTTGAAATCAAAAAGATCATGAAGGAAGCACCTGATCAAGTGAATGTTGATAAGGTAAAAGAGTCCCAGCGTCGTGAGCGCGAGATAAATATCCAGAAGAATTCATATTGGTTGAACTCCCTGACTGTATACTACCGTGAGGGTCGTGAACTTTCAGATTTTATGAAATTCAACGAGCTAATCGAAGGATTCTCAGCTGATGATGCCCAGGCCGCAGCGGCACAATACTTTGATCTGGATCGAATGGTTCAGGTGACCTTGAATCCTGAAGATTAATTCAGTATCAAAATATCTACTAGATGGCTCCTTTATGGAGCCATCTTTTTATCCCCCAGAAGTGCCTGAGAAATAGTATATATGCACATGAATAAGATAGTCATGCTCAACGAAGCCAGCCTATCTACTGCTGCCGGGAAACTCTGCCAGGCGGATACCAGGCTTCAGTCCGTGGTAGATCAGTTTGGTTTACCGCCATTATGGGCGAGAGCACCCGGATTTCCCACCCTGATACATATTATCCTGGAACAGCAAGTCTCCCTGGCCTCAGCAAAGGCCTGTTTTAATAAACTCAATTCAGCCCTGGATGAATTGAGTTCAGAATCATTTTTGACTCTAGATGATGCCACTTTACTGAGGATTGGATTTAGTCGTCAGAAAACCCGCTACTCGAGAGTTCTAGCACAGGCAATCGAGGATCAGTCTTTGGATATTGATAACCTGATTCACGACTCGGATGAAGAGGTTTTCTCAAAGTTAACTGCACTCACAGGGATAGGTCCCTGGACAGCGAATATTTATCTCCTCATGGCGCTGGGTCGCCCCGATATCTGGCCAGGTGGAGATCTGGCGCTTGAAGTGGCGCTTCAAAACCTTTTTGGGCTGGATCATCGACCCAGGGGAGAGGAATTTCAACAATTGGCCGAAGCATGGCGACCTTATCGCGCAGTTGCAGCCAGGATATTGTGGCATTATTATCTTTCGCAATAGGGTAAATTAAATCAGTTCAAGTAATGAGGAAAGATTATGTCTGTTAAGCATATGAAGGATTTACCATTGGAGCCTATATCAGCGGGAGAGAAGACCTCCAGGCAGGTTCTTATTTCTCCTGAAGAAGGCCCCAATTTTGCCATGCGTCGGTTTGTGATTGAAGCAGGTGGCTTTATGCCATTGCATACAAATTCAGTTGAGCATGAGCAGTTTTGCATTGGTGGTGAAGCGGAAGTCGTTATTGGAGAGGAGACAGTAATCGTTAGGGAAAATGATGTGGTCTTTATTCCAGCCGATGTTCCCCACAGTTACAGAACCACAAGCTCCGAAGCCTTCGAGTTTCTATGTCTCGTTCCCAACCAGAAAGACATCATCGACATTAAGGGGTAAAAAAATGAGCATTACTTACAAAACACTAGGGTCAATTCTAGGAATCCTGATTATTTTCACCACAATGATTTCAAGCTGTAACATTAAAGATGATCTGGATACTGAGAGACGTCGATTATTAAATGCTGACAAGCAATTTGCGCAGATGTCCCTTGATAAGGGGGCCGCTGAAGCCTTTAATCACTTTCTTACAGAGGATGCCATGGGAATGTCCCACAATCAGCATCCCGTCGTTGGACGTGAACAGATCTATCAGGAAATGAAAGTTGGCCAGGAAGATTATGAATTAGCCTGGGATCCACAGCGTGCTGAGGTTGCCGGTTCCGCGGATATGGGCTGGACCTGGGGCAAGTATGTGCTGAGCTTCAACGATGAAGACGGTGTTGAGCAAAAGCGTTATGGTAAATACCTGAATATCTGGACCAGACAGGAAGACGGCCAGTGGAAAGTTGCTGTCGATATGGGCAATTCCAGTCCCAAACCTAGTGAGTAGGACCAAGTAAGTTAAAAAATTAGAACGGGAGAGAATATGGATGCTCAATCAATTTTGGACCAGGTCACAACGTTTATTACTAGTTATACCTGGGATATTCTGGGTAGCATACTCATTTTCGTTGTGGGTAAATGGCTCGCCAGGAAAATGGTTTCCCTTCTCAGCAAGCTTTTAGCGAAGCAGCATGTTGATGAAACCCTCATTCGATTTCTAGATAATATTGCTTATTACGCTCTGATGGTGGTGGTCCTCATGGCTACTGCTGACAGGCTGGGCGTGGACACCTCTTCGTTTCTGGCTATTTTTGGAGCCGCCGGTTTGGCAGTGGGCTTGGCTCTGAAAGATTCCTTAGGTAATTTCGCCAGTGGTGTCATGTTGGTCTTTTTCCGACCTTTCAAAATAGGTGATGTCGTGACAGCAGGCGGTGTTACTGGCAAAGTTGAAGGGATCAGCATTTTTAACACGACCTTCCTGACATTTGACAATCAACGTATGATTGTTCCCAATGGTCAGATTACCAACGATGTTATCACTAATATTAATGCCAACCCCACTCGCCGCCTCGATCTGGTGTTCGGCATTGGGTATGGGGACAATCTTCTGACAGCCAAAGCTATTTTTAAAAACATCCTTGAATCTGATGCTCGCATTTTAGAAGATCCTGCGCCCTTGATTGTGGTCTCTGAATTGGCAGATAGTAGCGTAAATTTTTATGTGCGTCCCTGGGTGAACACAACAGACTATTGGGCTGTTAAATTTGATCTTACTGAAAAGATTAAGCTGGCTCTTGATGAAGCCGGCATCAGTATTCCATATCCCCAAACTGATGTTCACGTACATCAAGTTGAGAAATGATTTACTTCAAGGAATTTAAAACCCAGAACAAAACACAGCTCTTCTGGCTATTATTTGGTCTCACCGTTCTCACAATTGTGGGGATGCAAATGACGGGATCAGCTCTCGTAAATGAGATTGCTCCAGGGGGAATTATTACTTTCGAACTTATAGGCACTCTGGCTGGGAGTCAGAGTGTTGTTGACTCCTGGCAGGGGCCAGCCATGATCTGGGCTGGTATCAATATGGGGCTGGACTTCCTGTTTCTTTTCCTGTACAGCGTAACCATTGCATTGGGGTGTTTGATCCTGGCTGATAGAATGCCGGAAAAATTACAAAGCTTGAAAGCCTTGGGGAGATGGCTGGCTGTTGGAATCCTCATCGCTGCCGGTCTGGATGTCATTGAGAACATTTCGCTTATTCTGCTGCTCACTGGATCCGAGAATGAGTATTTGTCACCTCTGGCTCGCTGGATGGCCATTCCAAAATTTGGATTGGTGCTCCTGTCTTTATTGTACATCGTGGGTGGCGGTGTGAGAGACCTGATGAGTAGGATAAAATTGTCGAGCGGGACTGCTTAGAAAAATTCTACAAATATTTTGGATGAAAAGACGTCAGCTGTGCTAAGATTTTATGATGGCATGTTGAAGCTGTGAGCGAAGCTCCAGTACAACTTTCACATAATTTTTAGAAGGGTTGTATTTCCATACCGCTCGCCAATTGGCAGAATTCTCTGAAAAATCAGTACTACCGATATCGTAGTTACCACGTTTGAGGAGATAGTTGGCGATACTGGCCATTACGTCAGCCCATTCAAAGGGTTCTCGAACCCCATCACCATCCATATCAACGGCATAACTCTTAAAACTGGTTGGCATAAACTGTCCATATCCAAAGGCGCCGGCATATGAACCTTTTACATCATGTGGACCCAGGCCATCCACACGGCAGATCATAAACCAGGCAACCATCTCATCCTCAGCCCATTTTGCCCGACGGGGAATATTGTGAATGATAGTATGCAGGGAATTAAAGACTGGGTAGGATGAGGCATAAAGTCCGTATTGAGTCTCTACGCCAACAAAGCTGAGGATCAGAAAAGGATCCACACCATACTGCTTGGCCACACTGTGTAGGAGTTCGGAGTGTTCGTTGTAAAATTTTACACCACCATTTACCCGTTTATCATTCACGAATATGCGGCGATAGTCGGTGTAGTCCATTCTTTCTGCTGGTTTAGAAAATTTTTCTGAGATGTTGGGTTCAATTTTAATGCCGGAATTAGAGAATACCTGCCAGGCATAAGCAGCTGGTACACCACTGCGACGCAGGCGTTTAATAACCCGGCCATACACCTGTCTGGCCTGCTCATTTTTTGAGATAAGGCTGACCATGTCTTTTTCAACTTGATTGGACCAACTGGCTGGAGCAGGACCATGTTTTGAGTCCCGATCCGCATAGACGAACAGACCCGCCAGTAGCAAAATGATGGTGAGTAAATTTCTCATGTATCCCATATAGTAATTCTTAACCACATCTACAAGTTACTTCAGGACAGTAATCTTCCGTGTGATCGAGATATCATTGGCATCCATTTTTATCAGATAAAGACCTGAGGATACATTCGAGGCATCCCAGTGTGTCACATAATGTCCTGCACTCATTGAAGCATTCATGATCTGATCCACTTCCTGGCCCTGGAGATCATATATACGAATACTCACATCAGCATTTGCAGGCAGAGTGAAGGGAATGCTGGTCGAGGGATTAAAAGGGTTGGGGTAATTGGGTTGTAGGGCATACTCGGTTGGAGCCCCTGCGCCTGCTTCATCCAGAGCCAGATAGTCTCGGGAAATAGTGCGGAATGAAACACTCCAATCATCACCACCTATGCCATCTTGATTTCCATCCAGTGGAAATCCCGCCATGTCTATGGCTGTGGCCGCAATTGTGATGGTATAATCAGTAAAAAAATCAAGTGAATCTGAGAGTATGAACACCAGTCGCTTCGAGTCTTGAGTAAAATGAAATGCGCCCTCAGCATTGGGCTCAATCGTAAAAGCCTCTACTACAGAAGATCTATTCATGGCTTTCGAAAAATCAAAATACGGAATACTCCAGGGAGCCCACAGGGAATCACCTTCTGCAGGATGGGATTCAACGATGACTGGGGGAGTTGTGTTGAGAAGTTGGGTGGTAGTAAAGCTTGTATGGTTTGCAGTCACAGTAACCATAGATGTGTCTGGCGAGAAATCCTGGGCAGTAATAATCACTTCATAAATACCAGGTGACAGAGTATCCACCTTGAAGTAGCCATTATTATTTTCGCCACCGGAATAATGATAGCCGCCAGGCTCTATGGAGACTTCAATATTGTTAATTGGTTGCAATTGATCACCCAGGCTGGCCAGCGAAAAGTAAGGTACTGTCAGATCAGGATTTCTGACCAATCCAGCAATTGCACCAACAGAAAAACCAGGCTGTCCAAAATACGCCAGATAGCTTCGGGCCATCGCCATCGCCTCATGCTTCCGATAGTCCAGATTCATCAATCGCCAGGATTCGGGGATATAGTCATGGAATGAACCTTCAGAAATAGTAGCTGGCATATTGGCTGGAACAAGGACCCCATAGCCATAAGTCCAACTTGGATTTAAAGTAAGATCACCAATGACCACAGTACCCGTAGTTTGATTTACATCATGAATCAAGGGACACATGATATTTGCCATAGTTCGCGCCAGTGGAAACGTGGGTGAATTGCTGGTGCCGTTGTATATAACCATGGCATAATTCGCGGTTCCGTTAAAACCATTGCTATGATTGCTGTTGAAGTAATCAGCGTTAAAGGCATTCGCAACTCCTGCGCGCGCAGATAGTCCCAGATCATCGGTGGTATCATTATTGCCAGTGCGGGTGATGGCTACTTCAGCTCCGAGACCCAGCAGGATGCTTCTTAACTCCAGCCCTTTTGTGAGATTTGACTCAGACTCCCAGAATCCTGTTTCAGCTATATATCTATCATCACTTTCATGTCCAGAATGTCCGGGATCGATGCAAATTCGTACCCCGGTTAAATCCTGTGAGAATAGGCTGGAAACCAGAGCAATAAGAATAATTATCTTTTTCATACCAGACCTACTCAACAATCTCAATTGTGGTTTCAATGATTTCACCATGAAGAGAATGATAAATTACATGCTCTCCATCTGGTGCCCATTGTGGGTACAACTCAATTTTCTCTGGAGTGTCAGTAATTTTCCAGGATTGCAATCCATCATATGAAACGATCCAGATTTCAGAAGCCGTATACTGAACACCATCATCCAAATCCTTCATATAAACAAGATATTCACCGTCAGGTGACCAATGGGGGGCATGTACAAAACCCAATTCAGAAATGATGTTTCCCTGAAGATCACTTACAAATGTTCCTGCTCCTGTCTTTGCATACACAAGTTTATCAAATGTGGGGGAAAGCTCTGACCAGATGTAGTTTCCTTCACCCTGTGGTGCAATCACAGATACCTCTCCAGACTGAAATAGTTTCAGGGTCAGTTTATCGTTTAGAACGGTTGTATAGTCTTCCAGGTTATGTTCACTTCGACCACTGGAACCGTTCAGTATGGCAGGAGCTTCATCAATGAGGTAGATCAATCTATCATTGACCATATTGGCGGGAGAAACAAAACGGGCAGCATCAGCGATGAGCTGGTTCTCAGTTGCTCTATCTTTATACAGTGAAGTGAATTTTCGGCCCTTCTGATATTCATCATGACGATAAATGACAGCGCCATCTGTAAGGCTGCGTGGTTCAAAACCAGCTCCTTGGGCGTTTGTGATTTTCCTGATATCCTCGGAAGATCTGTCCAGGATCCAGAGACCTGTATAGGCATTTTGAGTCAATAATATAGATTTTCCATCAACGGTGTAAGATGGAAAATAGAAGGGTGTCTTATTGTCCCCCAGAATCATTTGAGTGTTCTTCACAATAATGTCTTTTGCCAGAAGACTGGAGGCCATAAGCAAGATCATAGTGAGATATTTTGTTTTCAAAATAATTTTTCCCCGGGTTACGTTTTTGCCACCCTCGTTAACGGTTTATGTTGATATGCCATCATCATTAAATATAAGAGCGATAGAAATTAATGGTTATCTACTTCGTGTAGTGTGATCTGGCTTAAATTTCCGCTATTTGATAACCATTACCTTTTGTGTCTTTGTAAGCCCATTTGCTTCCAGCCTGATCAGATAGACTCCCGAGGAAACATCGGATGCATTCCAACGTGTCTCGTGATACCCAGGAGCGAGCTTCCCACTCAACAGGGTCGCGACGGTTTCACCTCTCAGGTTATAGACTCTGATGTTGATGTGAGCATCGTTAACAAGGGTAAATGGAATGGTGGTCCAGGGATTAAATGGATTTGGATAATTGGGTAAGAGGGCAAGTTCAGAGGGTTGTTGCAGTTCCATCTCATCGACTCCAAGATAATTTCTGGTCACAACTCGTAGATTATCTATGTAATAGGTCCCGACATTGCTTTGTCCCGGCGTGTGACTCAATTGGATACTATCGAACTCAAGGGTTCCATTAAGGGTACCATCCCCTATCCAGCTTCCAGTACCATCTACAGCCATGTCCCAAGCGACCAATTTCCAGCCATACCAATCCACTATATACCAGGGACTCACTTCATGAGCACCGGAACCGGAAATATTATCATCAACACAAAACCTGAATTTATTTCCATTCCCATCACCAAAAATAAAGGCTTGCATGATTTTATTGGAATTGAAGTGGACATCGCGTCCAGGACCGCCACTCAGGTACTCACGAATAAGCCATGAACTGGCATTGGTATCCCATCCATAACTCAGTTTTAGTGAGGTGTTGTCTATTGCTGTAAAAACACTTAAATCAGTTACAAAGCTCCTGGTACAGAGCGGGGCCAGAATGCCAGAATTACTCCCTGAAGCAGTGATTTCCCACCAGTAATTGGCAGCGTTTGCTTCAAATCTATCAATATTTTCAACCTGATAACCAAAGTTGGTTGTTGAAAAATTCATTTCAGTTTCTACCGTTCGCACATTTCCATATAAATCTTCGAAGCCCGATAATAGCCTGATGCGATAGGCTTCACTATCCAACAAATCATTCGTGGAATAAATAACGAGGACGCTTCTTGAATTTATCACATGATGTTCCAGCGTAAAGGCTTGGACCTGTCCATTGGAAACTCGCTCAAAGATCACTAGATCTGAATTGATACTATTGGGATTAAGCTCTTCATTCCAGACCAGATTAATGATAGGTTTTTGATCGACTGTTGATGAACCATTTAGGGGTGTCGTGGCATTTACAAACGGTGGCGATACATCTTGGGGACTCGTCGAGAATTGAATACTCCAATCGTCTCCACCGACGCTGTCCTGATTGCCATCGAGAGGTCGTCCCATCAAATCGACGGCAGTCCCTGCAACACTCATGGTGTAATTTGTAACAAAGTCCAGTGAGTCCTGGACCTGGAAAGTCATCTGTTTTTGATCAGCTGAAAAAGTGATTGTTCCAGCTGAGGGTGGATCAATGGAAAAGGCCAGGGCAGTGGAAGTTTCTTCCATGGCTCTTGAAAAAGTTATACTGGGATTACTAAAGGCTGAAAACGAAGATTCGCCCGCAGATGGACTCGATTCAACAACAAAGGGTGGTATACTTGGAACCAGTAATATGTCTCGAAATGTCACAAAATCTGGAGACATTGCTGCGACTACAAGCGTGTCAGAAAAATACCCGTCCGCTGATACAACTACCTCAAGAGTTGTGTCGGGAAGATCCTCAAAAAAGTAAAAGCCATTGTGAAACTCATCTCCATTAGGAAATTGATTAAAGAGGGACTCATAGGTGTCAGTGGTGTAGGTTTGACCATTCACCTGAATTGATGCCCCGTTAACGCGAACCCCAGTTTCTGAATTAGTGATGATACCAGCAAGTATACCAGGATAGGGTCTGGCTATTTCAAAGTTGTCCAGAATGGTCCAGAACATACTGTATGCCAGCATACGGGTGTAGTCAGTATTCATATCAAGCTGGTTTTGCGGAGGATTTGTATGATGCCCTTGTTCACTCAATTCACTGGGCATATTGGTGCGCCGATTTACGGAAAGGTAAGGACCCTGAAATCCAGATTGTGTGCAGATTCCATAAAAACTGCAATCTCCAGTTGATCCCCAACTATGCTGTGGAATGCGCATGACATCAGCAAGAAGATCTACCATAATATCACTCATGGCCTCGCCACCTACTGGTGGATCTGGAGTTCCATCCCAGAGTTCGCCCCAGAGTAGTAAAACATTATTTTGGGTCGTTGATCCAGCATTACTGTGAATAGAGTGATACCAAGATGCCCCTCGATTGTTGGCATCAGTACTTCTCTCAGAGAGACCCACGTCATCCTGATCGGTGTAACGGGAAGACCAGACTGTATCAATATCTGTCTTTGATAACAACAATTGACGGAGATGGAGAGCCGTTTGCAGTACTTCTTCAGCCTCTGAATACCCATTCACACCCATGTTTTCTGTTTGGCTGTGACCTGGATCGACAAAGATGTTCCAACCTGACAATCCGGTAACCTGGGCGTTGAGCATTGATGCAACCAGGACGAGGAAGACAATAGATCTTTTCATATCTACCTCCAGCCCACTTGTTGAATAAAAAGTTGTCCGCGCTGGTCCGTATCATAGACAATCCAGGCACCATTGGGGGACCACTGCGGGTTCATTTCAAACAGGAGAGGTGTCTCTGTCAAATTTATACGAGAACTACCATCAATATTGATGGCATAAATATCTGAAGCGGTGATGGAATGGCCATCATCAAAGGTGAGCATAAATGTGATCCACTCTCCATCAGGAGACCAGGCCGGCGCGCTACCCCGTCCAAGGCTCATACGATCTTCTCCATTCACTTTAGACAGCCATAAGTTTTGACCAGCTGTAGAATAAACGACCTGGGAACCATCGGGTGAGATCGCATAGCTATAGATATGATCCTGATCAGAGAACTGTGTGGTTTCTGAAAACCTGCCTGTACTTTGCTGCTCCAGTCGGTTTTGAAATCGACCATCTTTTATATAGTTAAGTGGTGGTAAGGTTACATCCTGGTTTGAGTCACCTGTAGTAAAGCTCTCAAATTGCTCAGCAAAAGTGAGATACAGTTGTGAGTCATCTTCTGTCCAGACAGGTGTGCCGCTCATTCTGGAACGGGGTGTTGAGAGTGTTTCCATACTACCATCGGAGACATTGAAACTGACTAGACTATGGGAGCGACGCATTTTATTGAAGTGAGAAATTTTGGATGCGATTCGAGTTCCATCATGAGACCATGCAAATCCATATCCGGCAGAGTAATCGTTGCTGATCATCCGTACATTTCCAGAGGGGAAATCCAGGAGATATAGACCGGTAAAACTGGCTCCTCCAGCTGCAACCTGATCTCCACTGGGTGACCACTTGGGTCCCATGTAATATTCTCCAGGTCCACTGAGTGCAACAGGGTCGCCTTTGGTCTCAAGCTGCTTTGCTAAAACTGCTGAAGAACAGAGAAGAAGCAAGCTAATGAGTAATCCCGTTTTATTTGTCATGGCTATCTCCAATTATGTCGTAATGATCCATACATCAACCAGTTTGTAAATATACTTGCCAAACTAAATACAGAAAGGTCCACCTGCAAATATCAAAAGCTTAACATTCATAATAACCACAGGTGGTTTTTGGTATCGCTTACGATTAGAAGTTGTAAAAAACCCAGGTCCGAAAAGAACCTGGGCTAAGAGGTTTTAAAAACAGCAAAGAGTAGGGGAATGGCCTAAGCTAATTGATCAATCACCTCATCATCACTGAGGGGGAATCGGCCTAATTCTTTTTTTGAAAAGATCAATTTACTGTCTTTCCATATATTGTATGCTCCACCTGATGAAGGCAGGATGGTTAGGTCGTCGACTTCATTTCCGAATCTATCAAGAATGCCTGCAACCAAACTGGTTGCTCGTGGTAGGTAGTTTCAGGTAACGCAATATTCAATTTTAATTTGCATAGCTATCTCCTTTGTCCTTTAAAGTAAATTTTGCAACTCAGCTTGACAACTGCTGAAAAATAGGATTAGTATCACGTGATGTTAGTCGAAGTCACTACTGGAAATCATCCCATCCTGCTTTTTGATGGCTATTGCAACTTGTGTAGTGGATCTGTACTTGCGATCATCAGGAGGGACCCGCAAGCCATTTTCCGCTTTATCAACCTGCAGTCAGCTCTGGGACTAGCACTTCTGGATCAGCATAATCTTAGCACGAGTGATATTGATTCGGTGGTGTTGATACATAATAAGTCATATTCAATAAAAAGTGATGCAGTCCTGGATGTTTTTCACCTGCTGGGCGGAATCTATCGATCTCTAGCAATTTTTAAATACTTGCCCATTTCATTCCGCAATTGGATTTACGACTGGATCGCTGGGAATAGATATACGTGGTTTGGGAAAAAAGACGTCTGCATGATACCGACGCCTGGGCTGAAAGAACGGTTTCTTTCCTAAGTGGTCGTGCTATGCCTGATCTCTGCTTTACGGATACTCCCCGAAATAAATTGAACAGCAATAAGTGAGATAAGGCTCATCACCGCACCACCGATGAATGGAATTCGATAATCAACAATCCAGGCTAGACCTCCCAATACGGGAATAACCACGGCTGCTATGTGATTGATGGTGAATCCCATGGCCATGGTGGGTGCCATGTGATCTGCATCCCCCACTTTTTGGAAGAAGGTGCGAATCCCCATTGAAAAATTGAAAAAAATATGATCAAGAATATAGAGAACTGCCATCACTGCCTTGGTTTCTACGGTGGCATAGGCAATAAAAATAAAGATCAGACTTAGATACTCCGTAGAGAGAACCTTCTGTTCTCCAAACCGAATGATGGCTTTACCAATCAAAGGACTCAGGAAGTAATTGATGGCATTGTTGAGCATGAACAACATGGTGATTTCCTTAACGCTGAAGTGGAATTTTTCAACGAGCAGAAATACAGCAAAAGCCACAAAGATCTGACGCCGGGCACCTGCCATAAAGGTTAGGAAATAATAGAGGCTGTAGCGTTTTCTGAAGATCATCTTCTTTTGTTGGGGAACTACATCTTGCCGCGTAGGATTTTGAAACATGCCCCAGATGCCCGCGATGACGATGAAACCACCCAGGATGCCAAACATCAATTCATAGCTGATAACCGAGCTGGCACCCAGCAATACAAAACCGATAACGATGGCAGATGCTGAAGAATAGCTACGCAATTTACCCATGACCCAGGGGGAGGTATGCGTATCAAAATATTGTAGAGTTAAGGACTGGTTTGTAGTCTCAAAATAGTGAAAACCAAAACTCATGAGCAGCGTGGTGAAAATCAAGCCGGTAAAAGAGGGAAATACACCAGTAAAACTGATTCCAAGACCCAAAAATGCCACTGATAAGGCCGAAAGACGATGCTCTTTGATAACCAGTGTGACAAAAACCACGAGGAGGGCCAGAAAACCAGGTATTTCCCTTACAGACTGAATAACACCAATGTGATTCCCGCCCAGTCCCACAATATCAACTGCAAAATTATTAAAGAGGGTACGCCAGACCTGAAAGCCCATAGTTGTGACAATTGACATCACAGCAAGGAAAAGGAACATACGGTCTTGTCGGACTTTTTGCATAGGCAGTTAGGCTAACCTGATTCCCGTGCGTAAGGAATGTCTTTTTCTGGTGTTGGATTTATTTTGATTTGAGAAGGATGCCTGGTAAGGGAGAATTCAAAGACCCTCTTTCAACAACAATTTCACCCCGCCTGATAACTGTTTCAGGAAATAATGCAGGAAAATCTGTGTAAGCATTCCAGTCCAGCGATGTGTCCAGCCTGGATTCCCAATTATCAGCTATTGACCGGGGATCGATAATCATCAGGTCAGCATGCAAACCAGGCTTTATAGCCCCCTTAAGATGATCTAGAGCAAAAATTTCAGCCGGATTCCTGCTGGTAAGGCGGACCAATAATTCCAGATCAAGATGTCGCTCCATAAATTGAGCTAACAGGGTGGGGAAAAGCGTTTCCACGCCGCCCATCCCATTGGGAATATCCTGAAAGGGAGTGCCCATGGGTTTGTCCGTCAAACAAAAGGGGCAATGGTCAGAACCAATGGTGTGGATCTGTCCATTCTGGAGCCCCAACCACAATGCCTCACAATCTGCTTGAGAACGTAGAGGTGGGCTGGACACAAACATTTGTCCATCCTTTCGCTCATACATCTTGTCAGAAAGCAGTAGGTAGTGGGGGCAGGTCTCAACTTTCAGTAGGGGATATTCAGTCGTCTTAGCCAAGCCAGCTGCAGTATTAAGGTGGACAATATATATGGTACAGTTCGTTCGATCGGAGATTTCTCCAAGCTTACTCACCGCCACCAACTCTGCTTTTGCTGGTCGACTCAAACCATGATAACGAGGATGGATTTCCTTCCCGTCAGCGAAAGGTTCTGATGCACGTGTGATTACATCATTGTCCTCTGAATGAACCATGAGAACACCCCGGTGTTGAGCAATTATTGTAGCGACTGCCTCTATTTGCTCATAGGTCAACATCATGTTTGCTTCAGCATAGGTGGTAAACACTTTAAAGCTATTGAATCCTCGGGCTATCAATTCTGGAATCTCAGCTAGAATTTCCGGTTCGAAACGAGTGATGTTGACATGAATACCAACATCGCATACGGACTCGCCTGCCAGCTTTATTCGAGTGTTGAGGCTTTCTGCCAGAGATTGTCCCGCTTCTAGGACGCTAAAGTCCAGAATGGTGGTTACCCCTCCATGGAGGGCCGAGCGACTTCCTGAGGCGAATGTGTCCGCAGAATAGCCACTTTTGATAGGTATCCCCATGTGTGTATGCGGATCAATGACTCCTGGGAATATCCATCGTCCACTAGCATCCAAAATTGTGGTGTTCTCTGGTGGCTCAATTACGGGAGATATTTCTGCAAATAGGCTGTCCTTGATGAGGACATCCTGAATTTCCTGACTTTGAGATCCGAAGATTAGGCCATTTTTTATGAGCAAAGAACTCAAACTGACTTCCCACGGTAGACTGATATAATTTCTGATAAAATGCTGATGGCGATCTCCGGCACGGTTTGGGCATCTATATCGATGCCTACTGGCGCATGAACTTTTGCTAGGGCCTCCAGCGAAAAACCGCTGGAGTGCAAATTATCAGATAATAGTTTCCATTTCCGGGCACTACTTACGAGTCCGATGTAGTGAGCCGGAATATCAAGAGCGTGAGATAATAGTTGGCGGTCATGTTTATGTTCCCGACTGGCAATGAGGAAAAAATCTCGCTTTGGAATGTGTGAAATGGCTTCCCGGTTTATCGGGAACTCCGTTTGAAGCCTTTCTGCAAAAGGGAATCGTTCAGGAGTTATCAGTTCTGTTCGATCATCGTAGACTTTGACTTGAAGCTCATTAAAATGAGCCAATTGAGCTACAGCCTGACCTACATGTCCTGCTCCAAAGATATGAAGCATTGGTGGAGAAAACACCTGCCACATGAGATAGAGGGAATCACCGTGAACAAGAGATCGGGTAAGTTGATTTTCAAATGTACTCCTCAATCTTTCTTCCAGTTCAGTCTCTGTTTCCTGAATGTCCTGGCGAGAGGTCACAATTTGTCTGTCGACTTGAGCAGGGGAGTCTCCACTAATATGGAGTTTGACCATAAGTTTTTGGTTACGAGCGGACTGCATGAGCATATCGCCATAAAAGGCTTCCAGGTCAAGTGAGAAGGGTTCGACAAGAACTTTCAAAGTTCCGCCGCAAAGCCCCACATCAGCATCGACATCATTCCCCGTCATATCAAAGTCAAACAGAGTTGAACTGGGTTTGGAAATCATTTTCAGAGCAGCCCGACTGATTTTCAATTCCATGGATCCGCCACCAATGGTCCCGAGAAGTGAGCCGTCATCCAGAACAAGCATCATGGGATAATCTTTCCTGGGGACTGAGCCTTTCCATTGAACAACTGAACAGAGCATTGCACTTCTGTCATCCCGAAGGGATTTCCATTGATTCAGGAGAGATTTAATCATGAGAGTGTCTCATTTTGATGGAGTACAATTGCCTCAAATACGCCAGCTGCAATAGTGCGGGCTTTTTCTGAGATTTGCTGGTATTCTACAGCTTCTCCCCGGGGGTCAATATCGCCAATTTTCATGCCCTTGACCACGGGAGTGTATTCAGAGATCATACCGCGAACGATGCCATCGATAGGAGCAAATACGGGCTTATCGTTGTTGATCAAAGCAAGTTGTTGTCCTTTGGTCACGAGATCTCCAAACTGGGAAGACCACTTTATTTGCCCACTTCGGGTAGCCCGAACCAATCGTCGCCTGGTTTCCCCTCCTAATTTTCCCGGTATACCCGTATCTGCCAGGGGTACCCCCTCGGAGATGATGCGACCAAGATTGTGTCCGCGCATGGTTTCTATGGCGCGATGACAGTTTTTATCAACTTCAAATCCAGGTCCTAACCCAATGACCAGATCTGCCCATGTTCTGAAATCCTCAGCATATTTTTTTATCATGCGTGCATCGATAAGGACCGTGGGTTTTAATTCAAGAAGCTTCCCAGGATCATCCTCAAACATGGGAATGTGTTTCCAGCGCTTGGATTGGTTTAATTTATACGATTGAGCCTTTTTCGACTCAATCCCCTCTACTTCGGAGCTCCCCTCTATCAGCGCACTACTGAAAGTGACTGGTCTCCGAATAGCCAGAGCAGGAGTTATATCTGACATAAACACATGCAGACCAACCCGATGCAACAGATGGGCTACTCCGCTGCCTAATTCTCCGGCACCTCGCACCCAGACCAGTTCATTAGCGAGCATTTTCAAACTCCAGATAGTGGTCCATATCCATACTGACACCTTCATCAGGTACATCAACGAACAGGGTGTCGGACCGAAATGTTTCAATCACCTGACGCCCCCCCACATCACCCGTGGCAGCCAGAAAAAAGGGTGATAGTTCGGTGGAAAAAAAGGTAGGGTGCCCAGGTTTATTCTGGTGACGAGGGGCTAAAATAAGGGGCTTCTTCTCATTTAAGATATCAATGAGACTGGCAACAGTCTTTTGCTGTATAAAGGGTTTGTCACCAGGACAAAAACACCAGTAGTCATAGGTCCGTCCTGCTGCCTTTACTCCGGTAATTACAGAACTGGCCATGCCAGAATGAAAATCGGTATTAAATTCGTAAATGATTTTATCATCGAAGCGTTGGTCCAGAACCTCTTGGATCTGTTCACTCTGGTACCCAAGAATGACGTATACATCCAGATCAAAATCGATAAAGGTGTTTACTGTATGCTCGATGCCAGTTCGGTCTTCCAGCACTTCAAGAAGTTTATTTGGGGGAAAGCGCGTGGAACGACCAGCCGCTGTGATAATCATTGCTAGATTGAGCATTAATTAACCCTTTGAATGTTGCCCTGTTCTATACTGCCGTAATAAACCGAATCATGGCTCAATCGTGAAAGTGTTTTTGCCAATTCGGCAGCTTGCTCTGGATAAGCATCAGCCTTGTTTACAAAATAGATCAACTTGATTTCTTTTGGTACTTTCTGGAGATATCCATATTCACTGGTGAGGACTCGGGCAATAAAGATGGGATCAAGTATCTGGTTGGCATTCACATCCCACAGCTCTCTAAATAATTCTGGGCGATGCACCATTTTTCCATCCACTCTGGCACCCACAGCATCTGCTCCAACCACGATAACAGCATGGGTGGCAAAATAGGGTATAACTGGATCAAAGGGCTGATGGGCTTTGATAGGTTTTTTTCTCGCCCCATCACACTCAAAGAGTGTCAGATCAGAAGCCTCATGCACTAACCTCAGTTGGTCAGGGTCGAGCCCAGTGAGTTTATGTTCACTTTCCTGGTCACCCATGATGTAGAGGGGATTAATCTCCATTAAAGCTTCTCGACTTGCCTCATCTTCAAATTCAGGAAAGAAGTGGATCTCGTGTTGTGATGAAATTCCAGCTTTAGTTAGTGAGGAAAGTGTGACATGATCATAGGCTTTTGAGAATTCATTGCCAAGCTCATGAAGTAGAGCGGTCTTGCCTCCGCCACCGAGAATACCCACACAGCTCTTGTCAGCTTCGGCTAAATTTTGAAATAAGATTTGAGAAAATTTCATGAGAGAATATAATCAGAATTTTCTAGGCGTGGATTCGAATCCTTGACCAGATGTAATTATATGTGAACAATAATTTTCCCCTGGCTATTACGGGATTCCATGAGTCTGTGTGCTTCAGCCATCTCTTCAAACTTGAATTCGTGTCCCACAATGGGCTTGAGTCCATGCTGACGAGTATATGAGCTCAGATCTGTCCATATTTTCATCATCCGTTCAGTATCTTTCAAGAGATAGCCAAGGTGACTTGCACCCACCACCTGAGAAGAAGTGGCCATGGCATCGATTTTAACACGGGGAATGTCCTGCCAGGTTTTCCACCAGGAGAAGGGATTCAGTCTATTCAGATTCAGACTGGCAAATCCAATCACAGCGAGTCTGCCAAATGGGTTCAATACATCCATGCTCTTGCGAAAAACCTCGCCACCCACAACTTCAAGAACGACATCCACACCCTGCCCACCTGTTTTATCTCGAATGAACTCAACAAAATCATCGGTGTGGTAATTGATGGGATGGTCTGCTCCCAGTTGGCGAATAAGATCCAGCTTGATATCCTTGCTGGCAGTACCAAAAACTTCACAACCCAATGCCTTGGCTAATTGAACAGCTGCAGTCCCAACACCTCCAGCAGCGGCTTGTATTAGAACACGATCAGTGCTTCGTATTCTACAGACTTCGAACAGAGCCACCCAGGCTGTCATAAACTGAACAGCAAATCCTGCATTTTCTGCAGGGCTGAAATTCTCAAAGGCTGGTAAAATCTGACTGACTCGAACCACAACTTCCTCGGCATAACACCCAAACTGACCGACGACGATCACAGGGGTTCCAACCTGAAGATGGGAAACTCCCTCACCCAGTGCCTCAATTTTCCCATAGGCTTCCATACCTGGGATGTAGGGACGTTTGGGAGCCCAGCCATAAAGTCCCTTACGACTCTGAATCTCAGCGTAATTCAAACCAATAGTTTCGATCCGAACTCTGGCTTCATTTGAGCCTACGGGGGTTGAGGCTACGTCTGAGATTGTTAATACGTCTGTTCCGCCAGCTTTATTGAGGACATAAGCTTTCATAAACATTCCTTATTAAGGTGTTTTCAGGTATATAAGGTATTATGATGATTCAGCATATCATCCAAGGAAAAACTTCTCCACCAGTCAAGCAAGAGAACAAGTGGGTATGTCGCCCCCTTAATAACTGCATCAGGAAAACGTAAAAATACCCGTTTGAGAATAAGAAAATTCTGACAAAGCGCTCCAGGACAGTAACTATGGGGATAGTGACGATTTTTTGTAAAAACATGTAACACTATAAATATCAATAATATATGACAGGATAAATCTTTGAATAGGGTGTCTTTGTGACATTAATCAACTGCCTAAATGAAGCTGAAAAAGATTATCATTTAGCCCTTGTTGACCCAATTTGCGTCGTCTATAATGCCTGCCCAAAGACAATAACCCCATGAAAAAATCCAACTTACATAAAATTAATAAAAAAATAGCTACGATAGAGGAAATATGAAATACAGACACATTATCGCTTACACAATGATCTTGCTCGCATTCTGGGCAGTTCACGTGAATCGTGAGGCGAGGCATCATACAGAAGTTGAAAATATTCTCACTCACGAATCCATGATTAAAGATTCCTTAAATACCTACCTGGTAGAAATGGCAGCTGCTCTGGATCTGTTCACAGAAGGACACCCCCTGGTGTTCACTGCCTACAATGCCTTGGTCGGACAGACAGACGATACGCCAAATATTACAGCCAGTAATAAAGAGATTTTTCCTGGTGTTCTGGCATTGAGTCGTGAGTTAATCACTCGTTATGGTTATGGTGGCGATATTCAATATGGTGACAAGGTCTGGGTGGTAGTACCCATGCAGGTTGAAGATACCATGAATAAACGCTGGCGTGGTCGTGGGGATGTCTTCATGCTGGACTATGACAAGGCAGTTCAGTTTGGTAGAAAATCTGGAATTCTTTACCATCAGGGTGATGACATTGAATATGCCAGTGTAATTCAAGAAGATGAAGAGACTTTTGCTGCGGTTAATTAACGCAGATTTAGATAAACAGAAAAAAGGGTTCCTGCGGGAGCCCTTTTTTTATAGCTGTATCCGCTGATACCGATTACCCCAAGTTCCATGAACAGGTTCAAAAATCCCTGGTAGCGTCTGTCCGCATGACACACAGTTTCGCTTTGCATTAAGATGCCATTCCGTAATGGTATACCCAACTCGGCTAATCACGGTTTCACCACAAGCCGGGCAGATGGTAGATGCGTTTTCAGGATCATGCACATTCCCCAGATAAACATAATTGAGACCATTCTTCAAGGCGATTCGTTTGGCTTTGAGCAAAGATTGGTGAGTCGTAGGTGGATGAGTCATTAATTTGTAATCGGGGTGGAAAGCTGAAAAATGTAAAGGTACATCGGGACCGAGGTGCTCCGCTATCCAGCGGGTCATTGCATCGAGTTCATTCTCTGAATCATTTTCACCAGGAATAAGCAAGGTGGTGATTTCTGTCCACACCTGAGTCTCACTAACAAGATATTCAAGTGTATCCAGAACCGGTTGTAAGGAGCCGGTACAAAACTCATGGTAAAATGATTCGCTAAAACCTTTCAGGTCCACATTCACTGCATCCATGCATTGAAAGAAACCTTCACGGGCCGTATCATTTATATAGCCGGCAGTGACTGCTACAGTATTAATGTCTAACTCATGACAGGCAATAGCAGTATCCACGGCATACTCATAAAAAATAACCGGGTCATTGTAAGTGAAGGCCACACTATGACATTCATGATCTCGGGCGGCCCGGGCAATGGCTTCAGGGGTGGCAGGAGACTGGAGAATATCCATTTCTCGTGATTTACTCATGTCCCAGTTCTGACAGAACTTGCAGCTCAGGTTGCAGCCTGCAGTCCCAAAGGAGAGCACCGAACTCCCCGGGTAAAAATGATTGAGGGGTTTTTTCTCTATGGGATCAATAACGAAGCCACTGGAACGACCATAGGTAGTTAATTCAATCTTGTCACCTTCACGTTTTCGGACAAAACACAAACCTCGCTGTTCATCAGCCAGTTGACACTCTCGGGGACACAGAGTGCAAAGGAGGCGTCCATCTGGTAAGGGCTCTGAGAATTGTGGATGCTTAGTCATCATCGCTGAATTCAAAACTAAAGAATTTCTGGCAAGATATTGAAGCTGACCAGTATTCCTGGGGGAAACCCGCTTTTTGTTTGAGATGTGACAGAAATGAATCTACATCAGGAAGTTTTTCCCACACGGCTGGAAGAAATAGACCACGGTGATACCCTTCTCTGATGATCAAGCCATCTCGGCCAGGCACAAGCTGCTGCTTCAGGTCTTCTTCGGAGTTGAAACTCATGTCCTTGGGTCTGGTAAGTACAGATATTTCTATACCAAGCAGTTGAAATTCAGCCGAGGTAAGAGGGCTGAAACGAGGGTCTGTAAAGGCAGCATTCCAGGCATTTTCTGCAACATCTTCCACCAGAGGCCTATATGCCTCCACAGAACCTATACAGCCACGCAAATCCCCTTGTTTTTCAAGGGTGACAAAGGCCGCGCCGGGTTTCTGGAGATCAGCGGCGAAAGATTGAATATCGACTGATATCGACCTCCCATGATCAAGACCATGTTGTATGGATTCTCGCGCTAGAGACAAAAGGCTTAATTGCCCCAATCGACTGAATCCAGGTGATAAAGATGTGTGTTTATGATTCAAATAAACCCCATGCTCCATAACCTACTACCTGGTCTTTTCTCCCAGAAGTATCGCCAGAATTTCTTAAGTCAAAGCGTTTGATGGACATCCCTTTTTGTTGAGCCAGATGGAGTAATCCCCTCAGGGGTATGCGGCCACAGGCTGAGTGATCACCAAGCTGCTCGCCTTGAAACGATTCGATCTGCCTGGCTGCAATGGTATCCAGCCTGACAGCTTTGTCATAACTGTGAAAATGGCTCAAATCAGTAGAGATGACGATGAGACACTCGTCTCCACCCCAGAGATGTTCGATAACATCCGCAACCTCTTGTTGCCTGGCTTCACCAACTACAAATGGAATCAGTCTAAAGCTGGCCAGAACTTCCTGTAAAAAGGGAAGCTGGACTTCAAGTGAATGCTCCTCGGCATGTGCCTGATCAGAAAAAGATATCTGAGGAAAGTCGGAAACCAGGTTTTGAATGGTTTTTGTATCCAGGTTGATCTCACCCAGGGGGGTTTGGAACTGATCTACTGTTGGGAGCGCCAATCCATGTACATAAACACGATGGGCCGGTCCAAGAAGTATCACCTTGCGAATGAGGTGTCGGTATTGGAGTAGTGTACGGTAGGCCGCCGCAGCAATTGAACCTGAATAGACAGTACCAGCATGAGGAACAATAATAGCCTTGGGAAGCCCTGTCGTTTTATTCGGTTTTTCATGGATGAAGCCAGAGATTTGATCTTCTAATGTGTCAGGATCACCAGGATAAAACATACCTGACACAGCTGAGGGACGTATTTGCTTGATCTTACTCATGGTGGATTCTTATCAATGAAATATAGCGGTGGTAGGGATATTGGCCAATACTGGATTCCTCCAATCTTTGAAAGGACGTGTTTCATTCATTACCTGAAATTAAAGGCCAAAATCTTTGCATGCGCAAAACTCAGGTCTATATTCACCATGAAATGAAATGGAATGCATCATATTACTTTTTTATGCGATCTGGGTGATGGTTTAAATCTGTATATTTGAACTTATTCACCCTCGTCAATTGGCGGGGGTTTTTTTTTGCTATCAATTTTGTCTCGATAGTAGTGAAAGCGGCGAATTTTGAAAATTGAGAAAAAAGGATCAAGATAGTGGTACAGAATAATAAAGGAGTAGGGATAATAGGCTTTGGACGCTTTGGAGCGCTACTAGCTGACCTGTTGAGCAATGATTATCAACCCATCATCACTGATGAGCGCGACCTATCCGAGCTGGCTCAGTCCTCAGGATATCCCTGGGCAGATCTTGAGACAGCCATGCAACAGGAAACCGTTTTTTTGGCCGTTCCTATCAGTCGGATGGAGAGTCTACTTAAGGAAATATCTCAACTGAGTCGACCAGGTCAGGTTTTGATTGATGTGGCCTCTGTAAAAACCCGTATTCGAGACTGGATGATTGCAGCATTGCCCTCAACCGTGCAAATATTGAATACTCATCCCATGTTTGGACCTGATTCCTACAAGCGGGATCGTGATCTAAGGATGGTCTTCTGTCCCACTCGTATCGATGCAGAAATTGAAAGTAACTGGCGAAATATTTTTGAATCCTGGGGTTGCAGACTCATTGATCTTGAAGTTGAGGATCATGACAGATTAGCCGCTCGCTCTCAAGGTATCACTCACTTTGTGGGTCGCGTCATGAAGGGTATGGATATTCAACCTACTACTGTAGACACACATGGATTCAGACAAGTCCACCATGTGGTTGAGCAAACCTGTCAGGATACGGAAGAACTCTTTCATGATTTGCAGTATTACAATCCCTATACACCTGAAATGCTCACCGACTTCTCACGATCGGTTCATGCCGTGAAAGCTCGTGTGTATAGACCCGATTCTCCCCCCGAGGTGATCGGGTATCAGGGCATCCCAGGCAGTTTTTCTGAGGAAGCAGCACGCAACTATATGCAAGAGGAAAAGCTGGGAGACATAGACACCAAACCCTGTCTTACCAGTCGAAATGTCATGGAAAGCCTTTATACATATGAAATAGATCGTGGAATTATTGCCATGGAGAATGCCCGGGGAGGTGTGGTACATGAGAGTATCCATGCTCTGGCAAAAGCCCGCTGCAAGGTGCGCTCCATGTTCCACATCCAGGTAAATCAATGTCTTATTACAAAGCGAGGAGTTGATCCCAAAGAGATAACTGAAGTTCGATCTCACCCTCAAGCGCTCAAGCAATGTTCACGGTTTTTAAGGGAGAATTTTGCAGACGTCCCTCACCTTGAAGCTGAGGATACTGCTGAAGCTGCCCTGAAACTGCACCAGGGAGAATTTTCAGATACCACTGCCGTCATTGCACCTGCTCGAGCAGCTGAATTATATGAGCTGAATGTGAGTCAGTTTGGGATTCAGGACCTGAAAGACAATAAGACGCTGTTTCTTGTTGTAGAGCGAACAGGAACATCGATTTAAGTTGCAATTACTTAACAGAAATAAAACCTTATAGGCCACCACTAAAGGATAGTACACGATGATTGTCATAATGAATGTAAACGCTTCCCCCGAAGCAATTGATAGAGTCCAGCAGGAAATCACCAAATTGGGTTATACACCCAAACCTGCTCCGGGTGAAACCCGTACCATTGTAGGGGTGATGGGAACTAAACCCCTGCGCGGTAAGCAGCACCTCCAAGCCCTACCAGAAGTTTCAAATGTTATCGAGATCAGTACACCTTATAAATTGGCCTCACGGGAATGGCAGCCGCAGGATACTATCGTGAACGTGGGTGGGGCGCGTATTGGCGGTTCCGGCGTGTCTATTATTGCTGGCCCCTGTTCAATTGAATCCTATGAGCAAACCAAAACGGTGGGTGATGCCGTAAAAGCAGCAGGAGGTCACTTCCTCCGTGGTGGTGCCTTCAAACCACGAACATCCCCCTATTCCTTTCAGGGTTTAGGTGTTGAAGGACTCAAAATTCTGAAACAGGTTGGAAAAGAAGTTGGCTTGCCCACAGTGACTGAAGTGACAGATACAGAAGTATTGGAAATTACAGCACAACATACAGACATGCTCCAGATAGGTACCCGGAACATGCAGAATTTTACGCTTATCAAGGCAGCAGCACGTACTGGTTTGCCTATCTTTTTAAAGCGTGGAATGTCAGCAACGGTGAAAGAAACTATTCTGGCTGCTGAATACATTTTGAACGAAGGAAATGAGAAGCTGGTTCTTTGTGAGCGAGGTATCCGCACCTATGTAGATCACACCAGAAATACTCTGGATGTGAGTGCCATTCCAGCCTTTCAGCGTTTGACCCATTTGCCAGTAGTGGTTGATCCCAGTCATGCTGCTGGAAAACGATCAAAGGTACTACCCCTATCTTTAGCTGGAGTAGCAGCCGGTGCTCAGGGTGTTATGGTTGAAGTTCACCCTAACCCTGAAGTTGCCCTCAGTGATGGACCGCAGCAATTGGTCCCAGCTGATTTCAAAGATCTGGTAGATCGAATCAGACTGGTTGCTGAAGCAGTCGGTAGAAAACTGGACTGATCCCTCGGAAGGAGTCACCCATGGCTTTGCTTGGTGAAATTAGGCTACCTGGTGACAAATCAATAAGCCATCGAGCCCTCATGTTCACCGCACTGAGTGATGGTCTTAGTCGCCTTGAAAATCTGAATCCAGGGGCCGATGTCGCCACAACTCAACGTGCCCTGATCAACTGTGGAATTCATATCGAAGAAAAGCATGGTGTCGTTCATGTCCAGGGCGGTGGACTACATCCATTCAAACAGCCTGAACTGGGACTTGATTGTGGAAACTCGGGGACTACTGCGCGCCTGATGATGGGTCTCTTGGCGGCACACCCCATACATGTTCAGGTCACAGGGGATCAGTCTCTCAGCAAACGACCCATGGACAGAGTTTTTAGACCTCTCCAGCAAATGGGTGCCAACATCTCAGCCAACAAAAGAAAATATTTACCCCTGATGCTGAGCGGACGTGACTTGTGGGCTCTGGACTACCAGCTACCATATGCCAGCGCCCAGGTCAAATCGGCCATTCTTTTGGCAGGGTTGCATGCAAAGGGACAAACCACGGTCAAATCGCCTGCTTTTAGTCGTGATCATACTGAGCAAATGCTTAAGGCAATGGGTGCACGCATCAAGGTCAAGGGGCGTGAAGTGTCAGTACATCAACTGACCAAACCACTCAAACCAATTGATCTGGTGATACCGGGTGACTTTTCGGCTGCGGCCTTTTTTATTGCTGCAGCCCTACTCGTTCCAGATTCAGATTTGATCCTTCGTGGTGTGGGGATAAATCCAACTAGAACAGCCTTTCTTAAAGCGGTCAAAGATATGGGTGGCAAAGTAACCGTCGCCAATAAAGCAAAGCTCAGCGGTGAAGCTATTGCTGATATACGAATCCGGGCATCCAAGTTAAAAGGTATTCAAATCTTTCCGGAGCAGATTCCAAATCTGATTGATGAATTGCCCCTCATTGCACTATTGGCTACACAGGCTGAGGGTGAAACTGTGGTAACGGGTGCAGATGAATTGCGTGTGAAAGAATCAGATCGAATCACTGCGATTGTGACTAATCTGAGTGCCTGGGGTGCCAAAATATTTGAGCGACCCGATGGATTCCATGTAGAAGGACCCACACCTCTCAAGGGGGGTAAGGTCAAAACCTATAAAGATCATCGTATTGCCATGACTCTGGGTATCGCAGGATTGATTAGCAAATTACCGGCAAGTCTGGATGACCCGAATTGTGTAGATATTTCATATCCTGGTTTCTTCGATGAACTTCGGGGTTTGATAAGTTAATTTTTTTGAATAAGCGTTTTGAACGCACGAATCAGGAGATAAATGTGAAATTAGCTGTTATTGGTGACCCTCTCAGACAAAGTGTCAGCGATTTTATGCATGGTTGGATATATGAACAACTTGGCCTGGAGGCAGAGTATAAAAAGATCAAGGTTGTCCAGGGAGATCTGGAACGCTGGGTAAATCTTCCATCTGCCAGGAAGCTGGATGGATTTAATGTGACCATCCCCCATAAAGAGGATATTATACCCTTCTTGGATAGCGTGAATGATCGCACTGCACCAATTGGTGCAGTCAATTGTGTCAGACGCCATGACGGGAAACTCACTGGATACAATACTGACTGGTACGGCTTTGTGAAATCCCTGGAAGCCGCAGGTGTGGATCTGGCTGGAAAAAAAGTAGTCGTCCTGGGGAGTGGTGGTGCCGCAAGAGCCATCACCTTTGGATTGGCCAGGGTTGGAGCCGGGAAAACCACTGTGATTGCACGAGATCCCGATAGGGCAAAAACCCTTATTAAGGACATGAGCAATTCTGCTGAAGGCATGAAATTAGCTGGTTGCTCCTGGGATGAAAGTGCAGTTGAGCCCATTGAAGACGCCTATTGCCTGGTCAATTGTACTCCCATCGGAATGAAGCCAAAACAGAATGAGAGCCCTCTGGATGGAGATCTTCTGGAATCCATTGATGTGGTAGTTGACACCATTTTCAATCCTTTGAATACACGCTTACTTTCAGAGGCAATTTTTTCAGACTGTCAAACCGTTTCTGGTTTGGATATGTATCTCTATCAGGCCATGGCCTCAATTGATGTTTGGTTTGGACCACAGGATTGGAACCAGATCAAGATGAATGAGATGCGCGAAGCTGTTCACAACAAAATTACCGGTTTTAAGCGGAAATTTGAGTGATATTAGGCAAGCGCTGATTCTCAATAACTTTGACTTATAGAAGCCCATCATCCTGCTTGATAAACCAGAGCTGGACCTTGAACTTGTCGAAAGGTACGACGGATTGAACGGAATCGATAGATTAGGATTAATAAAATGTTACAACATCTAAAATTCTTAACTGCAGGGGAATCACACGGCAAAGGTCTATCAGGAATTCTTGAAGGTTTTCCTGCCGGAGTGCCACTTTCCGAAAGTTTTATCGCAAGAGACTTAGCTCGTCGGCAAATGGGGCACGGTCGCGGTGGTCGCATGAGTATCGAGAAGGACCATGCTGAAATAACCAGCGGCTTGCGTCATGGGTATACCTTGGGATCTCCCATAGCACTCTGGATTCAGAATCAGGATTGGGAAAACTGGAAACAGGATAAAATGTCACACGAAGCACCATCGAATCCTGTTCCCGAGGTAACTCTTCCCCGTCCAGGCCATGCTGATCTGGCTGGAACCCAAAAATTCGGTTTTAGTGATATTCGCAATGTTCTGGAGCGGTCATCTGCACGTGAAACAGCCATGCGGGTCGCCCTGGGAGCAGTTTGCCGCGCCTTCTTAAATGAATTGGGTGTTGAGATATTCAGCCATGTTTTACAGATAGGTCCTATCAAAACCACTTCAAAACCAGTGCAACTACATAAGGATATGAATAAAATCGCAGATGCCTCAGATGTGAGGTGTTTGGATAAGGAAGCCACCAGTGCAATGATTCAGCATATCGATGTGACCCGCAAAGAGGGTGATTCGGTGGGCGGTGTTTTTGAAGTGCTAGCAGCGGGACTTCCGCCTGGTCTAGGTTCTTATACTCATTGGGATCGCAAGCTGGATGCCCGTCTGGCTGCCGCTATGATGTCAATCAATGCTATGAAATCCGTAAGTATTGGAGATGGGCTGGATGTCAGTGAAGCTACTGGATCTCAGGTTCATGATGAAATAATTAAAGAAAATGACACTATTGGTAGAGCCACAAATCATGCAGGGGGTATAGAAGGTGGTATGTCAAATGGTGAACTGATTCAGGTTCAAGTCACCATGAAGCCGATCCCAACCCTGGCAAAACCTTTAAGATCAGTGGATATCAAAACCCATGAACCGGGAATCGCCCATAAGGAGAGAACCGATGCCTGTGCTGTACCAGCTGCTTCCGTAATTGGTGAAGCCATGATGGCTCTGGTTTTGACTGATGCTATCCTTGAAAAGTTTGGTGGAGACTCGTTAGAGCAGGTCAAAGCACACATCGCCGCCACAGGAGTGTAGAGTGGTCGGAGGGGATTAAATGATGAGCATTAGTAAAGTATACTTGATTGGCTTGATGGGTGCAGGTAAAAGTACCGTCGGCCGACTTTTGGCTGATGCACTCAGCTGGCAATTGCTGGATATTGATCAAGAAATTGAAAAATTTGCAGGAAATGACATCCCATCCATTTTTGAAGCACAGGGGGAGGATGGATTTCGTGACTATGAAGCTCAGGTTCTCATGGAAACAGCTTCACTGAATGATGCTATCATACCTTGTGGTGGAGGCATTATTACCAGACCCGAAAACGTGGAGTACCTGAAAGATCATCTAACTATCTGGCTGGATGTATCTCCTGAAGAAGCTGCAGCTCGCTTGGAGCATTCTGATCATCGTCCCCTGTTAAATGAATGCAAGGATACGATTAAAAAATTGCAGGAAATTTTGGATAATCGCCAAGTTGGCTATGCCGAAGCTGCGTCGCTTCACATAAATACAGGTCAACGAGCTCCAGATATTATCACCCATGAAATACTTGAGAAACTGGAAAGCTACCATGTCTGATTCATCAACCCTTACAATGACCCACAAGACTGGAGCCTACGAGATTCGTGTGGGGCAGAATCTGCTGGACTCGGTGGCAGGGCTACTCTCGAGTATTGGTGCCTCGGGACCTATAGGAATAATTAGCAATGCTACGGTCAATGAACTCTATGGTGGATCAATTCGTGAGGCCCTTAGCCAGGCTGCCTTTGTAACTCGAACGATCTTGATCCCTGAAGGGGAGGAATATAAAACCCTGGCCTCGGCAGAACAGGTGATGTCCGCTTTGATTGCCCAGGGCATGGAACGCTCTGGAACCATCCTTACCCTGGGAGGTGGTGTGGTCACTGATCTGGGTGGTTTTGTCGCCAGCATTCTCTATCGTGGGGTCAAATTGGTCCATATCCCAACAACGTTGCTGTCTATGGTAGATGCCGCTGTAGGGGGTAAGACAGGCGTCAATCATAGTAGTGGTAAAAACCTGATCGGTAGCTTTTATCAACCTGATTTAGTCGTCATGGATGTGAAAACTCTGGAAACCATGCAGCCACGTGATCGTATCTCAGGATACGCAGAAATGTTAAAGATGGGTGTCATTCGAGATACGAGCTATCTTGAGTTCCTCGTTGACCATATGGATGAATGTCTGGCGGCTGAGTCCACTGATATCCTCATTCAAGCCATAGCCCGAAGTTGCGAGCTAAAAGCTGAAGTGGTTGAAGCAGATGAGAAGGAAGCGGATTTACGACGCATTCTGAATTTTGGACATACTCTCGGTCATGCTATTGAATCCACGCTTGGATATGGTGTGGTCAGACATGGTGAAGCTGTCATCCTTGGCATGTACGGTGCAGGATGGCTTTCCAATCAGGTCGGTGATTTATCGCTAGAAGATTGGGATAAACTGTCGGCTATGCTGAGAAGAATTCCCCTGGAGTTTCCACAAAAGTCTTTAAACCCAGAAGCCATTGAACTGGCAACCCGTCTGGATAAAAAGGTAGCGAACTCACAATTGAACTTTGTATTATTACATCACCTGGGAGAAGCCTATATGCAGACCGGGATTCCTGCGGTAATGATAAAGTTGGCCGTTGATGCCATCAGAACTGCCTGGGAGGGTAGGGAATGACTCTGGATTTTAATGCTTTCATGCATGCTTTTGTGACCCTGTTGGTCATTATGGATCCCTTTGGCGGATTACCAGTATTTATGACATTGACCAAGGATTACCCCGAAGATCGTGCAAAACGAAGTGCCCACCGAGCGACCCGTGTGTCACTCATTCTACTCACTATTTTTGTTTTTGTAGGTGAAGGGGTTCTAGATTTTTTTGGAATCACAATGTTCTCCTTCCAGGTGGGGGGCGGGCTCATTCTGCTTTCCCTGGGATTATTGTATGTTCTGGGCGTCACTCTGGGTGACGATAAGGATTATTCCAAGGATATCGTCATTCCCATGGCCACACCTTTGATTGCAGGTCCAGGAGCAATTACAGCCATAATTATCCTGGTTTCTAAATATGGATTTTGGGTGCCTCTTTTGGCCATGTTGCTAAATCTTTTCATTTTTTGGCTGGCCATGTACTATGCACGCTACATCAAAAAATTTCTGGGTGAGCAGGGCTTAGAGATCATGAGTCGTGTCATGGGACTTTTGCTGGTTGCCCTGGCCATCGAGATGATCAGGTCAGCCTGGATAGAGCTCCTCTGATAGCCATTTGCGTAAGCCTTTGATCCACTTATATTCTCATCGCTTTTTTAAGACGCGTCTCCCTGAGGCGCTCGAAGGGTACGCGAGAAAATACTGGTCGATTGGCTCAGCTGGTTAGAGCGCTCGGTTCACATCCGGGAGGTCGTAGGTTCGAGTCCTACATCGACCACTTCAACATTTCTATAATCACAGATCACACTAATTTCATAAATTTTGGTTTTGGTAATGTAGTGACGAAGCAATCGAATGGCTCGTTTGCAAGTATCATTGGATAAATTAGTTCCAAAAGATAATTCCTCAGGTTAGACTGGTATCAATGAATACCGTTCTCCTACTGGCAGCAATTCAAGCGTTTTTCCTGGCCATGCTCCTTTTTGGTAAAAAGAAAAAACAGCTATCCGACCTTATTCTGGGTGTTTGGCTCGGCTTGATCGGGTTGCATTTATCCATCAATTTTGTAAGTGCCTCGGATCATCCATACTTGTTAATGCTCAAAAACATGAATGCAGGTTTTCCATATCTACAGGGTCCCTTTTTATTCCTGTATGTCCTTACACTGACCAAACAGACTGGCAAATTACGGCGTGTGGATTATATCCATTTTGGTCCATTCCTGCTTTATATAACCTATCAACTTATCCGGTTGGTCGGCTATATGAACTCAACTCAAAGTGGATTTATTACCATCTATCTATTTGATCAGCCGGAGTTGTTCAATATCGTTTTATTAGGATCTGTGCCTCTCTACGTAATCTGGTCCTACCTTTTATTGAATACTTTTCGTCAAAGGATTTTGAATAATTATTCGACTGTGGATAAAATAAATTTGAACTGGTTACGCTATCTGATTTACGGAATGGGTATGGTGTGGCTTATTGTTATTCTAGTGTATATAAGTCTGAAAATAGGGGGCGTTGGTGAAAATCATGATGTGAGACATTTGATATTCATCGCCATCACAATTTTTGTTTACGCCATTGGCTACTTTGGATTGAAACAAACCACCATCTTTTCTGATAGAGAGCACTTAGATGGTGAACTAGCCCAGAGTGAGACAGAAGAGAAGCAAACAGATACTATTTCAGATGAAAAAAAATACAAGAAATCCAGTCTTAAAGAACCCGAAGCCAGTAAGGTATTATCTCAATTACAGGCTTACATGGAGAGTGGTAAGCCCCATTTGAATGATCAACTAACCTTACCAGATGTGGCGACTCAGTTAAAAATCTCAGTTAATCACTTATCACAGATTATCAATGAACTCTGCCAGCAAAATTTTTTCGATTTTGTCAATAGCTACCGGGTTAAGGAAGTAAAGCAGAAAATGCTGGATCCTAAAAACGAGATATACTCACTCCTGTCCATCGCCCACGATTGTGGCTTTGGATCAAAATCCACCTTCAATCGTATCTTTAAAAACCATACTGGTCAAACCCCCACCCAGTACAAAAAAACCCTTCGTAATATCTGATTCTCCTCACAGCTGAGCTTGTGGTCGCATCCTATAGGCTGAGTCGATTCAGGTTCAGTTCTCAGCTAAACTATGGCTGACACGAACACAAAACCAAAGGAGAATTAAAATGAAACAACTCATGTCTTTAATCCTGGTAATCTTTTCCCTGGCTATGACTGCGTGCAAAGAGCAACACAGTGAAACGGGTGCGAGTATCCAGGCAACCCTTGATCATTTGAAAATTGCGCTGAATGAGCATGATTTTGAGGAAATTGAACCCCTGATTGCTGTTGACTTTGCATTTAATGGGTATGATGGAGAAATGGGCCGTATGATTATGAGTCAAATTGTGGCTCAATATCCCCAAAAAACCAGCGCTATCAATATCACCGATGTGAAACTTGAGGGGTCAAATTATGTGGTTACTGCGGAATTTGTATCCAGGGATGAAACCGTTCTCAAGGAAGTGATTCTAACCTCAGATTATAAGATCGAACGTGCCCAAATTGTGGAAATCGCCATGGGGGGACATGAGCCTGCCCAGAAGTCGCATACAATTCCCTTTTATAGCAGTCCAGAGGATAACATTCCATCCAAAATGGTGGCTGATTTTGAATTGGCTGGCCGGTTGATTACTGTTGAAGCAGAGGTAGAAGGAGTTCGGGGAACCTATATTGTAGACTCTGGAGCGGTAACCTTTATGCTTAATTCAAGATATTTCCCTGGTTTGGAAGATCGTGCCAAGCCCATGGATCATGGGGCTCAAGGTGTGAATGGCTCCCTTGAGGGAATTCGTGTTGTTGATGCTAATAATTTCATCTGGCAGGATACAGAACTGGCATCCATTTCAGCCTTACTCTATGATTTATCCCATTTAGAGGAAAAGACAGGTGTTGAAATCAAAGGCTTGATCGGAGCTGAATTCCTCAAAAGATATGTAGTAGAGTATGATTATTCAAAACAGGAAATAACCTTGTACTCTAATGCTTCAAATAGCTTTACTCAAGATGAAATGAGCCATGTCGTTGATATAGAAATGTTGGATAATATGCCCGTATTTGGGATTGAAATTGGAAAGAAAAAACTGAGGGTTGCTCTGGATTGTGGAGCCGAAGAAGCCATGTTATTCAAAAAGTGGGATGAGCCCCTTAGTCCATATTATAAATATCTTGGGACAACTGGACTTTCTGGAGCTGATAAAGTCGAGTCCATCAATAAACAGGTCAAGCTAGATGCCTATAAAGTCGGCGATGTTACCTATAAGAAGCAGGACTTCATATTTGCAGACTTGACCTATAACCACTCTATTGAAATAGATGGATTGCTAGGCTACGAATTCTTGAGTCAACACAAGACTACAGTGGATTATGAGAAGGGTAAGATTTATATCTCATCATAAAATGATCAAGGCGGCTTTTACGAAGTTGATTGAAACAGTTAACCAGCCATATATAAAACAGCCTCCATTCTTGGAGGCTGTTTTATATGCTTGCCCACGTCACTCCGAACGGAGTTGAGGGGATAGAATTGCCTACAAAGCTTTTGTCAGAACCTCATTCAGTCGTTTGACAAAATCAGCCGGATTTTCCAGCTTCATGCCTTCCAGTAAAAGGGCTTGTTCATAAAGCAGCTCGGCCGCGTTGTCGAAATCCTTGGATTTGCGCATGCCCTTCATCTTCTTCAAGATGGGATGATCCAGGTTGATCTCAAGGATAGGCTTGGCATCAGGCATGCCTGCCTGACCCATGGCGCGCATCATTTCCTGCATCTGGAAGGTGGGGTCATCTGCATCGGCCACGAGGACTGAAGGGGAATCGGTCAGACGAGAAGAGACCTTCACATCTTTGACCTTATCTCCGAGAACCTTTTTAACCTTTTTGATAAAGGGTTTGACTTCCTTTTCGAGGGTCTCGTCATCTGGCTCATCTTCATCCTTCTTAAGCTCATCTCCTGCATTGCTGCGATTGACTGACTTGAAGTCGTGATCACCATATTTAGCAGCACCGGGTATTATAATTTCATCAATCTCATCATCAGCAATCAAGACTTCAATGTCTTTCTTGGTGTACATTTCAATGAGGGGTGAACGTCGCAGGGTAGCTTCATTATCACCGGTGATGTAATAGATGCCCTTCTGATCTTCTGGCATGCGACTCACATAATCTTCCAATGTGGTATAGCCATCTGCTTTGGTTGATTTAAAACGAACCAGTTTTTCAAGCAGCTCACGATTGTCATGATCCTGGTAGTAACCTTCCTTCAGCGGACGGCCAAATTCCTCGTAAAACTTGATGTATTCCTTGTCTTTTTTGGCAAGGGTCTGGAAAGATTTTAGAAGCTTCTTAACCGACGCTTTGCGAATGTTGTCCAGGATACGGTTTTGCTGAAGAATCTCACGACTCACATTCAGGGGCAAATCCTCAGAATCAATAATTCCCTTTACGAAGCGTAAATAAGTTGGTAGAAGTTCTTTTTCATCATCAGTGATAAACACGCGCTTGACATATAGTTTCACGCCTGGTTTATAATCCGCATAGAAAAGGTCTTGTGGTGCCTTTTCAGGGACGAAGAATAGCGTCGTGTAATCCATGGCACCCTCTGCTTGTGTGTGGACATGCAAGGCGGGGTCCTGGAAATCATTGCTAAAGGTTTTGTAGAACTCATTGTAGTCTTTTTTCTTCAGCCCGGATTTTGGTTTTTTCCAGAAGGCGGTGGCATCATTGACCTGTTCAGTCTTTTGCTCTTTGATCTCTTTTTTGTCATCACCTTCTCCATCGAATGTACTCTCTTCATAGCTGAGGTAGATTGGGAAAGCGATATGATTTGAATACTTTTTCAAAATCTCTGTAATGGACCAGCGATTTGCATATTCCTTGCCTTCATCATTGAGATGCAGGGTGATTTCAGTGCCAGGCTCTTTCTTTTCAGTTTTGTCTAATTCAAAACCAGTCTTGCCATCACTGACCCAACGATAGGCGTCTTTTTCACCTGCCTTGCGGGTAATTACTTCTACCTGGTCAGCCACCATAAAACAGGAGTAAAAGCCAACACCGAACTGTCCAATCAAGTTGGAGTCCTTTTTGGCATCCCCGGTGAGTTTCCCCAGGAAATTCTTGGTGCCTGAGCGGGCGATGGTTCCGAGGTGTTCAATGAGGTCTTCCTCATTCATACCTATTCCAGAATCTGAAATAGTAATGGAACGACCATCTGAGGAGTCATTGAAGACAATATCAATTTTTGGATCAAAGGATATTTTCTTGAACTTGTCTTCAGTAAGGGTCAAATATTTTAATTTATCCAGAGCATCTGATGCATTGGACACGAGTTCACGCAGGAAAATCTCTTTATGTGAATAAAGTGAGTGAATAATTAAGTGAAGTAACTCATTTACTTCAGTTTGGAATACATGCTTGGTCATTCTAAAAATTTCTCCATAATCATTTATTTTTTAGCGGCGCCAATATAAAGCCGAATAAAAAGGCTTCAAGATTGAAATGCGTTTAAATTTTTTACTCTGCTCAGCCTTAATTGGAGGCGAAACGGGCCTGAACGTTACAAGTTGGAACAGTAATAAGCGGTCAGGTTTACCAATCCTCGATCAGACTTGAAATTTTTGTCCGGTAAGCTCCTCGGAAATCTCCCAAAGCTTGGCTGCAATATCGGCATCATGGGAAAGCCGGTTGGATGAAACCAATTTGGGGTATCCCCGCCATTCGGCCAGTTTGGAGGGGCCAAAATAATTTCCGGTTTTTGCTGTTGGCTCTGTTGCGGCCATGAGCGTAGGCAAGGTCCCCATGGATCCGCTTTGAGCAAAAATGCTATTGAAAAATCTTACACCAGCTCCTTTGGCAAGGTTGCTGGCTGTCAGTCCAGGATGGGCAGCTGTAACCATGACGGTGCCATTGGCAGTTTGAATCTTCCGAGCTAACTCGTAGGTGAAATAGAGATTGGCTATTTTGCTGTCACCATAAGCTTTCCAGGGAAAATAACGCCGATTATCCCAGGCGAGGTCATCAAAGCTAAGCTTTCCCATTTTGTGGGCATTACTACTGACATTCACAATACGGCTATCAGGTGTTGATTTGATAAGATCGTATAGTTGAGCGGTGAGGGCGAAATGTCCGAGGTGGTTGGTGCCAAACTGTGATTCAAAACCATCCACAGTTTTATTGTAGGGCGGAACCATGATTCCTGCATTATTGATCAGCAAGTCGAGATGCTCGAAATCTGCGTTAAACTGCTCTGCGAAGGATTTAACAGAAGCCAAATCAGCAAGATCTAAAAGACGGACTTGAAGTTTGGCGTTGGGGAGCTCGGCGAGGATGCTGGCCATCGCAGCATCGCCCTTTGCCTGGCTACGTACTGCCAGAATCACTTCAGTTCCTTTCTCAGCAAGCGCTTTGGCAGCCTCAAAACCAATTCCACTGTTACTCCCAGTTATTATAGCTATGCGCCCTGACTGGTCAGGAATATTATCAGTTGTCCATTTTGTCACGGGATTTCCCTTTATTTAATTGTGTGTTTGCCAGAGCAACGATATCCAGCACTTCCACGTGTCGATTCTCAGCGCCTTCTTTTACAACTTGTATCATTGCCAGCCCAATCTCCTCGAGTGAAGAGACATATTTTGGAAAAAGCTTCCTCAGAACGGGTGATATATAATTGAGCACTTTGTAGGCTGTATAAGTGTTTTTTAGTCCTGGAGTAGGTTGAATATATCCAGGGCGAAACATATATGACTGTTTCAAGGGTAGTTTGAGAAGGTCATTCTCGGTTCTGCCTTTCACTCTTACCCACATATTGCGACCACTTTCAGTTGAATCAGTACCCAACCCTGAGACATAGCATAATGTCATCTCTGGGTTGAGTTTAGCAAGCGGCGTGGCCAGAGCCAGAGTCATATCATGGGTGATGGCACTGTACTTCTCCTCGCTAATACCGAGAGAAGTAATCCCCATGCAAAGAAATGCAGCATTGTATCCGGAGAGCTTGCTTTCAATTGTGGAGAAGTCCGAAAAATCGCTATGGATAATTTCTGTTAGTTTGGGATGCTCAACACCACAACTACTACGATTGATCACCAGGACGGATTCAATATCGGGATGCTTCAGACTCTCATGAAGTACACCTTCGCCAACCATTCCTGTGGAGCCGGTAATTATTGCTTTTATTGACATGATTTCCTCAGATTGCTTATGGGGTTTCTAACTGGGGCGTTGACCCGGCTGACGGTTCAGGATTTAATTCAGGGAGATAGGGATCCCACCATTTTTCAGTTTGCATTCTGCCAGGATACTCAACGACTTGTCCAAAAATGGGTGTTAATAGTCTTACTCCTTTGGCGTCGGCAGCCAGAGTGACCCTTTTCATGGGGTCAAACCAATCATGGAACGCGAGATTAAAGGTACCCCAGTGAATGGGCCAGACAAAATGGGCTTTCAGATCGAGAGAGGCTTGAACCGTCTCCTCTGGGAACATGTGTACATATGTCCACGCCTTGTTATAGGCTCCACATTCCATAAAGGCGATGTCAAAGGGTCCATATTTTTCACCGATAGTTTTAAAGCCATCAAAATAGCCGGAGTCGCCACTGAAGTAGATATTGTGATCCAGAGTGGTAATTACATAGGAGGCCCACAGGGTTTTGTTGCGATCGGTGAGACCACGTCCTGAAAAGTGCTGGCTGGGCGTTGAGGTTATGGTAAGCTTGTCATCATATTCGTAAGAATCCCACCAGTCCAATTCGGTAATCTTCTCTCTGGAAACTCCCCATTTCTCAAGTTGGGCTCCTACACCCAGGGGCACCACAAATCGGGCAACTTCCTTATGAATCATTTTGATTGAGTATTTGTTGAGGTGATCATAATGATTGTGGGAAATAACAACCACATCTATGTCTTTCAACTCTGTAGGATCGATTGGGACTTCCTTGTTAAAGCGGGTAGGACCCACGGGTGTGATTTTGGCTTCATAAACAGGATCAGTCAGAATGCGATAGCCATCCATATGAATCAGGAGTGAAGAATGTCCAGCATTGGTGACTTTCAAGTAAGAACTATCAGTTGATTCTAAAAGATTCAGATCAATCTGACTTTGAGGAAGGATGTCTTTTGGAGAACGCTGTTCTTTACCGAATATGTATTTTTTAAACATCCCAAAGGATGGACTCTCATCCCAGGGAAGTGGATTGGTGAATTTCCCATCCTTATACTGAGGGGAAGCCTGGATTTTATTCAAAGGATTGTCTCCTTGTTCATATTGAGCCGCCGACAAGACGGAGTTGATGATAAAAACGAAACCAGTGAGGACCAGCATCAGTGCAATTGCGATCTTCCCCAGCCTTTTGATTATGTGTTTTAAACGAATATTCATTCAGTTATCCTGTAAAATTTTTTTATAGTTTGATGGCGTCCCAGGCCATGTTCATGGAAAGCTCAATGTTTTCCGGGGTTGCCTTGAAGTCTGGATGCATCCTGGGATTAACCAGACTGAATATAGGGAGGTAAAGATGGGCAAAGAGCAGTTCAAAAGGGGCGTCTTTTATGATCTTTTGATCTACACCATACTGGATTAGATCGAAAAGAGGTTTGAATTGTATCTCGATCTCATCGCGATTAACCAAATCTGCGTAAGGTGAATTCGCGAACTGTTCAGTGAAGTAGAATAACTCTGAATGAGATGATATATAGGCATATAGATTGGTACCAGCCTGGAGTAGCGCATCTCTAACTGGTAGGTTAGCATCGAAGTTTTCCATAATGGCTTGCGCTAGACAGGTTTTAATCTGGATATACGTAGATACCAGAAGATCTTCTTTATTTTTGAAATATATATAGATGGTTGCAGGTGAAACTCCAGCTCGCTTCGCGATTTTTGAAACAGAGCTGGATACAAATCCAATCTCATTTACCAGAGCCACAGTGGCTTCGATTACAGCGTCTTGCTTTATTTCGTCTTTTACTCTCACGCTCTATAATAAACGATCATTCATTTAATCACAAACGATATTTTTAATTATTTATAAAAAGCTTCTGGTACTGCATATCAATCTTCAGAATATGTTCTTCCCACCATACTCTCAAAAAGGTAAGAATAGCTTCGTTAACAGTCGTTGAGCCAGCTCTGACCTTGGCTTCAAGCTCTATCACATAATCAAGAAAGATGGCATGCTGGGTTTGCTGCTCAACCAGGAGAGGTGACTGCTTTTTCTTTAACAGCGCTTCCTCATCACGAAAATGAGTGGTGCTGTAATCATATAAATCATTAATGATGTTAAGGAGTAGATCCTTTTCTGCATCTGATTCGCTAGCACCTTGCAGTCGATTCATTATTTCAAATAAAGATTTGTGCTGTGAGTCTAAAATAGGTGCCCCAACTGAGAATGATTGATCCCAAACAAGAGACAATTTGTTTTTATTGCTGTTTGCTTCGATGTTCATGGTGTTCCCATTCCGTGCATCCCTAGGACTGTTGATGGTACATAAAGATATACGACTCAACAGAGAAATCACAGTGCAAAGTATGTACTCATTTGTCACTGGTGAAAGTCCATAAAGTGTAATCAGGGTGACAACGCTTTTTAATCCACCTGTAAATTGATATCCGAAATGTTTTAAATGTTGGAAGGAAGCCAGGCTTAAATGAACGTATCAGAACGATGAGAGATGTGCACGGTGTGACGGGTCACACCTGGGATCCAATTTTCATGGGCACCTTATTCAGTTACTTGAAAAACGAGAAAAAGTTACCTCCCAAACTATGTATTTGGGTTACCTGCCCAGCAGGAATTAACTGGTAGATATCAAAAAAAAGACCACCCTCTTGAGGATGGTCTTTTTATAACTCTTAGCGCTTGAACTCACCTATTCAGTTGCCTCAGTCTCTTCCACGACTTCTTCAGCTTCTTCTACTTCTTCTACTTCTTCTACGACTGGAGGAGGAGGATTTCTCAATAATTCAATTTCAGCATTGATCATAGCGATCATTTTTTTGATGTCATTATCAGAAACCTGACCATCAACACTAAAGATAACTTTTCCAGTTGGATCAATCACAACCATGTTATTTGAGTCATCTGCCAAGCCCCATTTTTCACCGACCATATTGTCATTGTCTCTTACATAGACAGTACTGGGATAGTCTTCCTGTTTTCCAGAAAGAATGAGGTTGATAGCAAAATTTGGTTTCCATGTTGCGGCCATATTTATCAGGGCAACTGAGCCGTAGACATCCTTTGGATAATCTTCAGCCTTTAGAGCTTCTGTGGCGGCATTATTCGTTTCACTTTCATCAGGATCAGCATGGACAATCACCCAAACTTTTCCGACGAGCTCACTGCTGCTCCAGGCTGTATCGTCGACTCTACCACCATCATCACCGGAGAGTTCTAAGAGAGGAACATTCTGACCAACAGGGAGACCTGCAAACAAGCCAACGCTTAACAAAACAAATAAAACACTAAACGACACTTTTTTCATACTGCTTTCCTTTTTATTATGATTGATCTGCGAATTGATCCTCGCAATTATTTGCTTTAAAAACCCACGCCCTGTAATCTTTTTTCACCAATAGAAAAACATTGATGGAGTAATTCAATAAGACCTTTGTACAATTATTAAAGCGTGCTCATATTTTAGGGATGATTGAAAGCTGTGCAAGTATTATCCAATCAGCTGAGGACTTAAGGGAGAACTTCGACACCCTTCCAAAAGGCGATATGGTCTTTGATGGGTTGAGCAGCATCTGATGGGTCGGGGTAATACCAGGCGGCATCCTGATTATCCATTCCGTCTACTTCAATATGGTAATAGCTGGCAGTTCCTTTCCAGTGGCAGACGGTGTGGGTTTGACTATCTCTCAGATAGGCTGGGTCTACAGAGCTGACGGGGAAATAGTGATTGCCCTCGATGACTATGGTATTGTCACTTTCAGCAATAACTTTATCATTCCAAATAGCTTTCATTTGCTGCTCCTTCACAGGGTGCGCAATTCAAGCGCAGTATTTTGGGGTTTAAAACAATTCAGGCTGAACCAGCCCTCATTATCCAACCATTGCTGTTCAAGAAAAAAGCCAGAGGCTTCGGCCAAAGCATTAATTTCACTGTGTGAATACTTATATGAATATTCAGTTAATATCTTCTCATCCTTTTTGAATGAGATCCTTACACCGATATTTTTTATTTCAACTTCCTGATCGATATCGCTCACCAGATACATTTCAATGCGTCCTTCTTCTACATTGTAAATGGCCTGGTGGTGGAAATTCTTTCGCTCAAATGTACCACCCAATTCGTTGTTGAGGCGATCCAGCAGATTCAGATTAAAATCAGCAGTGACACCTTTGGCATCATCATAGGCAGGTTCCAGAATCTCTGGTCCCTTGCGGAGGTCAATACCCAATAACAAGCTATCCTGAGCCCCAATATTCTTGTGGACTTCTCTTAAAAATTGGGCCGCCTCAACGCGTGTCAAATTCCCAATACTGGAGCCTAACCACATAATGCAACTGGATGTTGTGCTATTTTTTAAGATATACTCCATACCAAATTCGTAGCGGCCAGCTACGGCTTCCAAGTGAAGCTGCGGATAGCGCTGGTTAAGGTCGTTTACCGTATCAGTCAGGATTTCAGCTGATACATCAATGGGTGAGTATTGTGTAGTTCCAAAGCGTGCCATAGCAGCTTCCAGCAATATTCTTGTTTTGGTTGAGTTGCCACTTCCTAATTCCACGAGATGGGTGTTCATGGGTAGTTTTGAGATGATTTCTGCTGCGGATCGCTGAAGAATTTCAGTCTCTTTGCGCGTGAGGTAATATTCTTCCAACTCACAAATATCTTCAAATATCTGGGATCCACGTTCATCATAGAAATAGACGGAAGATAAGCGTTTAGGTGTATTGTTTAATCCTTTGAGCACGTCCTTGGCGAAAGCCATGGTAGGATTTTCAATTTGATCTGCAGGCTTGATAATCTGGGGTGAGTGGCGCGTTTCAGTCATGAGTTAGATTCCTGTTTCATTTGTAATCCAGGTGAGAGAAAAGTACGTTCAGCAAAATCAAAGCTCCATTGAACGAGAAGGGCTAGAACAGCAGCCGGGATAGCACCTTCGAGAATGAGACCGGTATCATCCAGCCTGATGCCAGTGAGTATGGGTTGTCCATATCCTCCAGCGCCAATCAAGGCACCTAAGGTTGCTGTACCGACATTAATAACAGCTGAAGTTTTTATGCCTGCCAGAATCGAACGAGCAGCCAGGGGGAGTTCGATTAATCTAAGTCGGGCAGAAGCCGGAAGACCCAGGGCGCGGGCTGATTCCTGTACATCAATGGGAAGCCCAGTCAAGCCACTCAAAGTATTTCGTACAATGGGCAGCAGACTGTATAGAAATAATGCTACGAGGGCAGGTGGTCCACCGATGCCCAGCAGGGGAATCATAAATACCAGGAGTGCCAAGGAAGGTATTGTCTGGATAATACCCACAATACTGAGAATAACCTGACCCAGGGTGGCATTCCGGGCACCCCAAATACCCAGGGGGATAGCCACCAGAATGGCAGCCCCCAGAGACAGGCAGACCAGAAATAAATGTTCTGATGTGGTCCTGATCAATCTGTCCAGTCTTGTTGAGATTTCTATCTTAGAGAGCGTGTTAAATTTGATATTCAAGAAACTCTGAGCCACTTCAGCTTCACTGCGACCCTCCAACTTGACATCAGAATTCATCTTGATCATCTCAGCTTCAGAAATGATACCACCAAACTGTGTAAGATAGGTGTGAATCTCAGGGATACGATCTATCAGCTCAGTACGATACAGTATTACGGCTCGGTAATCAGGGAAGTATCTCCTATCATCTTCGAGAACACGCAATTGATAATAGGCGATTTCTGCATCAGTGGAATAAAGATCAATCAGGTCAATGGAGCCGGCCTCTAAGCCCTTGTATGCCAGATCATGATCTAGACCGCGCACTGCCGTCTGGGGTAGTTTATAATGATCCCTGAGGCTGGGCCACCCATCTTCGCGATCCATAAATTCATTGGTAAACCCAAATCGGAGCTCAGGATATTGGCGTAAATCGCTGATTTTTTCCAACGAGAACTTTATAGCTGTAGAAGGTGTAATCCCAAGGGCGTAAGTATTATTAAAACCAAGAGGAGCAGTCATGCTCACCCCGTGCCGAGCAAGTGCCGCCTTAATATCTGCATCTGAAGAAATATCCTCACCTTGAAGAATCTCATATATAATCGTACCGGTATAATCGGGATAGATATCCAACTCTCCCTGAACCAGTGCTTTCCAGAGCAAACGAGTGCCACCAAGCTGATCCTTATGAGAGGCAGTTAAGCCTTTGTTCTGGAGGTGTTGGGTAATGACCTCGCTTAATATCACTGACTCGGTAAATTTCTTAGATCCAATCCTGATTTCTGAAGCTGATTCAGCCTGTAGTGAGGCGATGGCCAGAAAGGATAGGCTCAGGCTTAGATAAAGAATCAGTTTCTTCATTTGATCTGATCTTCCAGCTGCTGCCAGGGTTTACGCTGTGCATTGATAAATTGGGTAACAAAAGGATCCGCAGGGTGTGACGAAAGATTTGAAAGGGTATCATATTGAAGTATATATCCATCCTTCATTATCACAATCAAGTTAGCCAGAGAGGCTGCTTCACCCATATCGTGGGTCACCAGAACGACGGTTTTCCCGAGTTGACTAAAGATGGTCTTCATCTCCTCCTGCAAACTTACTCTATTTAGTGGGTCCAGGGCTCCCAGGGGTTCATCCAAAAACAAAATCTGGGGATCCAACATGAGGGCGCGCATAAGGGCAACCCGTTGAACCTGGCCCCCGGAAAGTTCCGAGGGGTAGCGTTTTAACAGGTCTGTAGAAATATGAGTCAAATCACATAATTCAGCAATGCGTTGCTCTGTTTTTTGGGGATCATGCTGTAAAAAATCTGCCATAAGACGCATATTTTGAACAGCGGTCATGTGAGGGAAAAGACCCCCATCCTGGAGTACAAATCCCACCTGCTGACGCAATTTTTCAACGTTACCCTTGGATAATTTCTCTTGAAAAAGTGAGATATTGCCCTTCTCAGGCCACAATAAGCCGACCATGAGCCTCAGCAATGTTGATTTCCCACAGCCGCTGGGACCAATGAGAACAACGGTTTCCCCTTGAGGTATTTCTATGGAGAGGTCATGAATGACCTCATGACCGTTAAAGCTTTTACTTATATCCTTTAGTTGAATCATGTGAGCTAGCGACTAACTCCTGCGATGCTTTCAGCGTGTTGAATGGCCTTGTCTAGAAATGTTTCCACCATTGATTTTTGCGCTTCGGGTGTATCCTCCTTAACAATTTGAGCCAGAGTTAAGACCATACCGGTCCAACCTTCGGTATGCCATTTTCCAAAAGTCAGGGGCAGATCTATAATTTGATCTTTTGCAGGATAGGGCCAGACATTTACATAATAGTAAGGGGCAGTATAGCTGGTGTCACCAGGCGACATGCCTATGCCAATAGATTTTTCCTCACCAGGAGTGACCAAAATGGCCATGTCAAAATGGTGGGGCCAGGTCGCTACACTTCCTGCCCTATCATCTTTTTTAGCAATTGCCTCAAGCTGCAGATAGGCATTGGAATAGGCTGAGGATAATTGGTCAAAGGCTGCCTGATCCGATGTGTCAAACGGGATTGACCAACGAGTGGGATAGTCAGGTAATTCAAAATGTCTTTTCATGGTGAAGACAGACTTTGGGAGCCCATGGTCTTCCAGAAAGAATTGTAAATCGGCAGCAACTTGCTTCAGGAGTGTTCCGTTTAATTTCAATTCTAATAATGATTCATGATTATGAAGTACTTGACAGCTAAGATTCTGAAGCGTTAGACCGATCTGAAATTTGTGGCCAGGTCCAAAGGGTTGACTTAATAACATGCTGGCCGGGGAATCCCATAGCAGAGACGTATGGCTATCATCAGCCTTATGTTCTACAAAAGATATTCCTGCAGCAGTCAGGAGTTGGACGGCCTGGTGCAGTTGCCCACGTGCTTCAAATAGTCGATCATCTTTGATCTGTATCAGTTGTTTCCAGTTGGTATCTATTATGCTCACAGTAATTCCAATATTTGCAAATGAAGGTACATTGATTTTAGGTCATCTACACATCTCGGGCGAGACGAACTCCCATGAATTGCCAACGTGAATGGGGATAAAAGAAATTCCGGTAGGTGGATCGCAGGTGGTCGCTGCTGCTGACACACGAACCTCCCCGTAAAACCATCTGGCTGGACATAAATTTCCCATTGTATTCGCCCACAGCACCACTGGCAGATTTAAATCCATGGTAGGGAGAGTAGGGGCTGCGAGTCCACTCCCAGACATCTCCAAACATCTGACTCAATTGTGATCCTGCAGTAGGTTCTGCTGGTGCAGGATGAAAGAGTTGTGTCTGGACGAAGTTGCCCTCAATCTGGAGACTCTGTGCGGCATGCTCCCACTCAATCTCACTGGGAAGACGCGCTCCACACCAATTTGCGTAGGCATCAGCTTCATAAAAACTGAGGTGAGTGACAGGGCTGTCAAGATTTAATGGGACAAGTCCTGATAGTGTAAACTCAAACCATTGATTTTCTTGGTGAATCCAATAGAGGGGGGCAATCCAAGATTCTTGATTGATCAAGGCCCATCCATCCGATAACCAGAGAGCTGCCTGACTGTATCCACCATCTTTAATAAATGATAGATACTCCCGGTTTGTTACCAACCGGCTACCTAATTCAAAAGGTTGGAGGAGAACATCATGTCGGGGTGTTTCATTATCAAAACTGAACTCGCTACCAGAGAATCCGTGCTGAATCTGTCCACCCTCAAAAGCCGTCCAACTAAGCTCTTGATAATTATCAGTGATCTTTGGTTGTTCAATCATCACGTAGGCAGGGTAGATCGGATTTTGAAAAAAGACATGCTTGATATCAGTGAGCATCAATTCCTGGTGCTGTTGTTCATGGTGAAGTCCTAAAACAAAAACGGATTCAAGGCTGGAGATTTTATGCTCATCCAGGGACTCAAAAAGACGGATTATTTCATGGTCAACATGGTGACGATATGTAAATACTTCATCAACAGTAGGACGGCTCAAGTGCCCTCTTTCGGGACGGGGAAATTGCTCTCCAACTGCATTGTAATATGAATTGAACAGATAATTATAAAGCTCATTGGGGGTCTCATAGCCACTAAGTTCTGGCTTGAGGATGAAGGTCTCAAAAAACCAGGAAGTATGGGCAAGGTGCCAGCGTGTTGGGCTCACATCCGGCATGGATTGAACCACAAAATCTTCCTTTCCCAGTGGCTCACAAAGCTGTTCAGTAAATTTTCGAACCGCTGTGTATTTTGCAATAAGTTGTGTTCTTAAATCCTGTATTTCCCCTGAATTGTTCATAACTGCTTCAAAGCCTTAAATATTCTTGTTTCTTATTATGATTGATTGGTGGTTGAACTTAACAAAAGCACCCTGAATTAGTATTAAAAACAGGGTGCTTTCGATCTTGCAGAGGAAAAATGCAACAGAAACTACCGCTAGAAACTGACATCCAGGTTCAGATTAACCTTATCTAAAACTTTCATGGGTCCCATCCCAACCAGCGGGAGGTCAAAATCCGTGGGTACAATGAGGAAACTGCCAGTAGCATTCCATTTTCCTGCTGACTGTTTCAAATCCAACATCAATGTAAAGGGTTTTGTAATTCCATTTACTTGGAGATTTCCAGCCAACGATACAGCACCATCCTTTAGTTCTGGTAAATTCACATCGGATTTAAAGGTTATGAGAGGATGCTTTTTGCGGTCTAAAACTGACATACGCATATGTGTGTCACGCATAGCATTTCCAGTATGAAGATCATTCACAGAGACCTCCACGTTGACTGTCCGATTTCCACTGGTGTCAGCGTCGCTAACTGAAACCGTGAAAATCCGAGCTTCAACAGGAAAATCATGGGTTCGGGCATGCCCCAAACCTTCAAAGCTACCGTTTGCTTCAGTGATGGTGATATTGGCCCAACTCAACAGTGGGAGAATAGTGATAGTCATGGCGATCAAATTATTCAATTTCAAAATTAACTCCTTTCAACGAGTTTTTAATTCTGCTGACAGGGTAACTTTTCTCTGGATACGCTTCTGTCCTGAAAACGACAAAGCTGATATAAAGCCCGATTTGTTTGACAAGCACACTCACTAATGATATCATGGCGGTATTCCCGCTTGCAGGCCCTAAATTTTCAGATACATTTTTGCGAGAATCCCAAAATGAATTATTAATGAATAGGGGAAAGTCATGAACAATTTACTTAAGCTATTGATAATAATGCCAATAGCACTGTTTGTCTTAAGCTGTGAAGAAGAAACACCAGACTATGCGGCTGATATAATCAACACCTATATCCTTGAATCAATAGAATTTATGGGTGAAACCCTGGATTTTACTGATTTACCACTTGAGGGCGCCATGCTGGTGAAGATCACTCGTGATGAGGCGATTACCTACGAGAACGATGAAGACCACTGTGATGATACTTATAGCGAAGAATCTGACGAAATTGATGGTGTTACAGAAACAGCCATCCTTTTTGCAGATGGATCGGAGACTGAATATAGCATCATAGGTGGTAAACTCAGATTGGTTGAGGACGGTGATGTCATCATTCTGGCAGTTTTTATAACGGAACGGTTCCACCTGCATCATGGACGGATCCCTCTCTTTTGACCAATGATACTTACGAACCGAATAATGAAACTGCCACAGCTACTTCAATTGCAGCTGGTGGAACCATCCAGAACCATTTTATGGGAGCCTGTGGAGACGAGGATTACTTCATGTTTTCTGCTACAGCAGGTGTTTCTTACATCATGGAGACCACTTCTCCCCTTGATCAATTCCTGGATCTGACACTCGCTTTATATCAGGGGAATGGTATGCTGGTGGATTCTGATGATGATGGTGGTACGGATTTCAATCCCAGTCTGTATTGGACCTGCCAGACTTCTGGTGACTACTATTTTGTCATAGAGGGGTTCTGGGATGACGATATTGGTAACTATTCAGTATCTGTGATTGAGAGTTCAGCCCTAGTAAAACCGATAGTAGTGCCAGAGATAAAAAGAGCCAGGCCTGAAAAAAAGATCAGATTAAGCGAACTCCTTTTTAATTAGAGCAAGCTCGAATAAATTTTATGAAAGAGGCTGTTCTTTGAGCAGTCTCTTTCTTTTTGTGACAGCTATGCATTTGAGCCATTGCATATAAAGTTCACAATAGTTATTGCATGTGTTCCTCGGTCAAATAGTTTTTACAAGCTCGCATAATTGAAAGGGATCAGCATTGAATCAATGGCTTAACAGGGGATGCTTATTGTTTCTGGGACTCGTCATGGTAGCCTGTGAAGATGCTACCATTGATTATTCATCAGATATTCTAGGTATCTATATTGTTGAAAATACAACCGTTGATGGGATCTATACTGATTATAGCACTTTACCGATTGAAGAAGCCTGGATTATTGATATCACCGCTGACAATTTATTGTCCTATGTGAATGATGCAAATTTATGTGATTCAACCTTCAGTCTGGACGCCAGGGTCATTGATATGGTAACTGATACATCAATTGTTTTTACAGATAATACGTACCTGGATTATAGCAATAATAATGAGCAGCTTACGCTCTATAACGACGACGACGTGATGGTTCTGGCTGGATTTGAATATGATTTTCCTCCCCCAGCATGGACAGATCCGCTATTCCTAACGAATGACGAATATGAACCAGACAGCAGCTTGAGTTTGGCCAGCAGAATTTCTGCTGCGGGTGCTTTTCAGACTCACTATTCGGCTGTCTGTGATGATGATGATTTTTTTATATTTGATGCTCTGGGGGGTACCGTATATATCATTGAAGCTGAAGCAGCCATAGGGACTGATATTGATTTAACATTATCTCTGTATTCTACCGATAGTCTTATAGCCTATAATGATGATCAGGCCTCTACCAATGTTGACCCAAAATTAGTGTGGACCTGTCTGGACAGTGGTGACTACTATTTTATAGTAAAAAAGTATTGGGATTATCTAGATCCGGGTAATTCTTTGGATGATGAGAAGGGTGCCTACACTATCAGTGTTGATGTAACAAAAGGATTGCTGCAGGCATCACCAGAGATAATCAAGCTTCATCGACCGGTTAAAGCGTCTCGTCTTTTCCACAAATTTTTCGACTAGACCCAATCCTTCTTACTCGCAAGAAAACATCCCTGTCAGTGCATATACTATGCTTTAAGAATACTTGCTAAGCCACCCTTCATCTGTTATCCCCAATTCTTTGTCATTTTGACAAATAGTCATGCAGATGTTTTAAATTGGTAATTAGCTCCTCTGGTACTTTCACCCCAGATTCTCCTCGTTGGTGGATTTATAATTATGAAAATTCTATAAAGACGAATCGTGTATTATTGTATCTGGCTACTTGCTGAAGTTGCTACCTAGATAACAACTCCACCATCAACATTTAAAACCGTGCCATTAATATACGAGGCTTCATCGGAGGCTAGAAAACAATAGGCATTTGCAATCTCCTCAGCCGTGCCCATTCGCTTCATCGGAACTTTGTCAGCCATCATTTGCAGAACTTTATCCGGTATTCCAGCTGTCATATCAGTTTGAATAAACCCCGGAGCAACAGCATTCACACGGATACCATCCTTGGCTAATTCACGAGCCCAAACTCGGGTCATACCAATGACGCCAGCTTTTGAAGCTACGTAATTGGTTTGGCCAAAATTACCATAGTGTGCTACCACTGAGGAGGCACTCAGAATAACTCCAGATCCCTGCTCCCGCATTACTTTCGCTGCTAGTTGTGTACACAAATAGACACCACGCAGGTTTACCTGGATGACATCATCAAATTGATCCAGCTCCATTTTCTTCAGAGTGGCATCCCTGAGAATTCCTGCATTGTTTACAAGGATATCCAGCCTATTAAATTTTTCTTTTATATAGCGAAACAATTCTTGAACCGTCTCATATTCAGCAACATTCACGAAGTGGAATACGGCACTACCTGATTCTTTCTCAATTATTTCCTGAGTCTCCAGAGCAGATGTTTCATCATAGTCGGCTATTACAACCTGGGCACCTTCAGCAGCAAACTTGATGGCTGTTGCACGTCCTATTCCACGACCTGCACCAGTAATTACGGCGACTCTGTCCTTCAATCGAAGCATATTTTCTTATCCCTTATGCTTTAGTGGATTATTTTCAGTAGAGAAAAAGAGAGCTTCCGATCTGGAAGCTCTCTTTTTGCGAGCCTTACTGTTTATTGCTTAATCAATGTCCCTGGATCAGTCATAAAGGCTGTTGGTCTGGGAACGGAATAAGCTAATGAACCATACTGGATCATCAGTTGGTCGGCATCAGCGTTCAAGCTGATGATACCGGGTTGCATAGGCTGCAAAGCGGCATTGGTTGTGAAGAACAATTCTAGATCACTTGCTGTACACGTAAGATCTATCCAGATGGGATCCTGAGAATCGTCAATGGTATAGGTACCGCTGTAATGGATAGTTCCATCACCGTCCCCACCGTAGTCAACCAGATCGAAAGGGTTGGCACCTTCTACAGCATAAGTTAAGTCTGCGTTCAATGTTAACTGATAAGTAGTCCAGCCAGCTCCAGCCAGCGAACCGCTTGAACCAGTGGTGTTACCCAGGTCGCCTGTGGTGGCATTTGCAACCCAAACGCCCACGAGTTGTTCGGCTACTGTCAGCTCTTCATCGTCATCATCTTCGCAGCCAATGAATGTGAAGACGCTCATTGCCAACAACACAACGAATAAGAGGTAAAGTGTTTTTCGCATGTCTTTCTCCTTGTTTGGTTATTGTTTATCTATGTAATGCGAGAGGGTGTCGTACACCGACTCGGCTGTTCCTAGATTGATATGGTTAAGACTACTGAACTGAATATTGTCTGCTCCATCAAGAATGGGGCTGTTCCGCAAATCGTTGACATTGTTGTCATTCATCAACGCGTTGGACGGGAAGAAGACATCTAGATCAGTACCGGAATATATAGTTATCCACTGGAGGGTTTCACTGTGCGGGGTCTCATCGTCCTCATTAAGCCACTGCAAAAAATCCGCCTCGGGATGTCCGAGTTCGCCACACAATCCAGATTGCTGGTTGGGACCGCAAAAGTTCACACCATGATTTGCTCCTGCAATACCCACAAAATTCTCAACCTGATCATAATCGTCACTGTACTTTAACCAGGTCCGGGATATGGTCACACCCAGTGAATGGGCAATGATATTTACTTTTTCAGATTGTGTATAGGCAAGAACCTCAGAAACGAATTGATCGATTTCTTCCCAGTTCCCTTCATTAGTATTGAATAAGTCCTCAGAAACCACTGCACCCAGATAGCCTACCGCCCATAGTTCATTCCAGGTGTAACCATCTTCAGCAAAGTAAGTGGCCATGGGGATCCAATTATCCGCAGTGTGCCCATTTCCATGCACGAAGACGATAGGTGTATGTGTTACTTCGCCCCAACCACCGCCCCAACCAGTAACGGGATCTCCAGAGTCGGCGTCCATGGGAATAGTAAAATCATCGGGGAATGACTCAGGAAGAAGGGCCCGGTCAGTTATTTTGTCGGTCTCAGGATCTGTGCAGCCCATGATCATGAACATAAGAAAAATTAGGCTAGGGCGCATAGTATTTGATATCATCCGCATAGTATTCATCTACCAGGAAAGCTCCAAACCATAGCCCTGGGATTGATTCTTCAGTTCCGGTCCAGTCCGGGATAGTATAGCTGTAATCCCAATTGCCAGTGGGCTCAGCGCCACTGAATATTTCGGTACGCATGGTCCCATCGAAGACCTCCAGCACCAGATTGAACCATTGATCGTAAGTTATCGCAGGCATGGCTCCCCAGGCTGGGATGGATGCTTCAGGTGCAAGTGCTGCACCAAACCATGCAGATACCCGGTTACGTCCCGGTCCATATACCAGATAATAAGGACTGGCAGCGCCTGAGTAGTACTGTGTGAAAATCACCAGAGATTCAGCAGTAGTGCTGGCTACTGGATCGTCCATACCCTTTATCCGCATTTGAATTCTAAAATTTGAATTTGTAAGCATGCCGTCACCAGTAGGCCACCCATATTCTGAATCATAGGTCGTGCCCCCATAGGTCATTATCAGGAGTTGTCGATTGGTGAAATAGGCATTACTAGGTTCTTTGAGACGTAATACAGGATTTCCATTATCATCCACAATAGCGGGTCGGCCAGTTGGAGGACCAGCCGCCGAAGTGTCAGACTCCAATTCTTTATTGATCTGCCAAATCATTCCATTATTTCCCGTGAAATAATAGTCTCCAATCGTAGTCGTATCCACCGAGCTAAAATCCTCTGTGAAGGCTATATCCCAAATGTATATCCGAATGGGATCACTCTCCAGGTTTCCCTGCATAGCACGCACAGTTGTTTCTCCCTTGGATACGCCAGTCAATTCACCACTAGCAGCAGCCAACAACAATGATTCGTCGGCTGAGATCCAATTTGAGATGCCCAGCCCAGGGATGGTGGTCCCCAGAGCATCTATAATAGTACCAGCTAACGTGATCGACTGTCCAACTACGACTGCTTCTGAAGAATAGTCGAGTTCAATCTGGTCTGGATCGCCGGCTACATGAAGGACTGCATCATTACTTTCAACACCTTCAGCCTGGGCAGTTATCACGACACCTTGTGCCATGGCCAAACCCGTAGCCAGACCATTATCATCGACTTGAACGGCGGTCGGATCAGATGAATACCAGGTGAATTCAACACCAGTAACCGGATCGAGATCAATATTTAAGGCTTCTCCGGCAAACTGTACGGTCTGACCAACAGCTATCACTGATTGGAGAGGTGTCACTGCAATGACATCAATTGCTACTACCTCTTCAGCGTCCTCTTCACAAGAGAGTAGCAGGATAAGCGAAAGTAGAATAATTTTTTTCAATTAAGACCTCCTTAGGGTAGCGCGTATCGCATTGAGTAGGATAGAATACCTGAAAAATCCTGCATTGCTGAATATGCGAAATCGATGAATATATTTTTTGCCATTATTCCACATCCCAATGACCATGATTCTTGCTCATAGTTTAACCCATATCCACTTCTGATTTTGAGATGATTTCCATATTTATATTCGGCTCCAATATGCAATCGCGGACTGTAGTCTGAAGGGTGATTGGCTTCAAAAGCCAACAGTAGCGAGTGGGAGCCGGAATGCCAGACTGAACCAGCTGTACCCAGACTGAATGATACTGGCAAACCTACTTCTCCATAAGAAAGTTCAACTTCCTCTTTGAGATTACCTTTCACGCGAGTGTCCAAGAAAGTGCCATCAAATACCAGGTCGGGTCCAAAATTGCGTAATACCATATAGAAGCGGAGGTCACGATAACCGACCCAATAGAAAGAACCTATATCTATAGCCATTCCCTGGGTATAAAGATCAGCCACAGATTCTCGAATGTATTTAACTGTTCCACCAAGAGCAAACCGATCGGAGAATGCCCTGGAGATAGATAATCCTAAAGCCAGATCCTGGTAGCGGAAGCTTTCACCTGTACCCCTCGGTTGTAAAGTGGTTGTTTCCGTCATGGGAGCAGTCGTGACCAGGCGCTGGCTAATTCCTACACCAAGCCCTCCAAGCGGGAAGCTCACAGCCGCAGCCTGGTGGTGAATATCAATTAGCCAACTCGAATAACTTATAAATGTCTCAGTGGATTCCTCCCAACCTAGCAAAGCTGGATTCCAGAATGTCGCAGAGGCTCCCTGTTCCATGCCTGAATAAGCTTTGCCCATACCTTGTGCCACAGCGCCAGCAGGGAGATTAAGGAACAATGCACCTGAAGTTCCTACCTTATTGAAACTGGATTGAGCGTAGAGAAATGATGAACAGCAAATAAGGATCGCCAGCTTCCTGATCAGGTTAATTTCAAATTTGAGTATCATCGCTCACCCTTAATCACGACAAATTTTCCGTTCGATTCATCGCCTTGAGGTGTGACTACCCGAAACAAATACAACCCACTGGCAACTGACTGCCGATTCAATGATAGCAGGTCCCAGTCTGCCCACCCAGAGCCTATATGATCTATTCTGGCAACCAGATCACCGGCAAAGCTATGAATGTAAATTGTGCACTCAGCAGGTAATTGGGTGAAATAGATGCGATTCTCATAGTCAAGTGATTCCCAGTTGGCACCACCTCGATATGGATTGGGAACCACTATCACCTCGTCTATTTTTGTGACCGCTTTTCCTACAGGCCGGACAGCATCCAGAGTGCGGTTGAGTCGGCCCCATTTCCCACTTTCATTTCCAGATTGGTCAATGCTGGTTATGGAATAGTATAGAGGAAATCCCGATCTCCCAATATCAACATATGTGGTATTGCTGGTATCAACCAACACTTCCCAGGGACCGATGGGAGAGACGTCACTTTTGTAAAGACGATAGGATTTGAAATCTAAAGCTTGGGCAGCCGAATTATTCCAATTTAGTTCCACCACGCGACTAGAGACATTGATATCCTCTATTTCAGGTGCAGCTGGAGGACTTTCAGATTCTGGGATCGTAAAACCATTCGCGGCCAGGGAGCGAATAGATTCAAGGTTCTGCAGAGATTCCTCAAGACCTTCACCATATATGACAGCCATTACAAATTCCATGGATGCGCCAGCTTGTAGTTCAAAAGAACCAACGGCGTTCACAATACTCCAGGGACCCGGGCTACCGGTTGCCGTAGTAATACCGCTTTTGATTTTCCGGATCATATCCTGCCGACCTGTTATGGGATTGACCATTTGGTAATAATGTGCTGTGGTCCAACTCTGAGAAAGATCCAGCCCTGACCCCAAGTCGGTTCCCAACAAAACCTGTCCGCACAGATAGGGTGATAATCCATCATCGCCATCATCATCATACATGTATGTGAAACCAGTAGCGCTGTGATATGCAGCATAATCATCAAGATCCTTGTAACTGATCCCACTGGCACCTGCATCTACAGGCAAGTGTGAACCATAATATAGATCTGTTAAATCACTGCTGCCTGTATTAGTAAAGCGGTGGGAAATAACTACCATGTCATCATAATCTGGATGATTGTACGCACGGATTCTGCTAGTGACCTCTACGGAGAGTGATCCCAGCGCAAATTGCCCAAAATTTGATGTTGCTGTTAAATTTAGTTGGTTAACTCCATCACCCTCATCCTGCCATGATTCAAAAAGACCATCCGCATTCTGCCAGCTATAATCGAGTTCATTTCCCAAGGTACCACCATATAGCACAAGAGTATCAGGTCCGTTAACACATGAGAAGAAATTTGATTGCTCAAGGATGTAGAAATCTTGTGCACCACCAGGGTATTCAAAAGCTCCCATATAACCATAATTAGTGATTGTTGGACCAATCCAAAGCTTGCCAACTTCAATCCTGCCTTCGCTGGCTGCCCTGACATCCTGTATCATAATCGATGACAGACCTGATAGGACCATTATGTACACTAAAACATGACACAGACTTGCAGAGATCCTGTTCTCGAATCGAAAATAAAACTTATGCTGTTGCCTAGAAATCAATATTCATCCCCATTCTGATCTCCCGATGAGGACCAAAAACAAAGGGGTCGTCCAGTGGTCCCTGGTATTCCTCGGGGTAATCCAGCAGGTGATTGACAACTGGAATCCTACGATTTTCGCCATTATCAAAATTCATAATATTCACATTGTCAAATAAGTTCATGATAAAGATATATACATTCATATTTACAGGACCCACGCTAAACACTTTATTGGCTTTCAGATCGGTAGTCGTAGTGGCTGGCAAACGTTGGTTGTTTTCAACTGGCAAAAGTGATTCCTGATAGCCAGTGTATGGATAACCAGAGCCATAATTATATGTTAATGTGATTCCAGAGTGGTCCCTGAATCGATAATCCAGGTTGGCGGCGAAAGTATGCCGTTGATCCCAGTTCAGATAGAATTGCTGAACGGGTTCCAGCTGCCCGCGACTGAATTGCCTTAAGAATCCATCATGATAATCCGAAGTCTTGCCTCTGGCTATCATAAAGGAATATGATAAAATCGCACTCAGCCCCCCGGTGGGTGCCGGTCTTTTTACCAACGAAAACTCCAACCCTTTTACAGTTCCCCAGGCCACACTATTGTTCATGTAAAGGGTCGGTAAACGGATCACCGACTCATCAGCTTCAGCAATTTCCAGGAAATCGGGATCATTCAGACTGTTGATTACTGTTGTTTCAACAAGATTGGATATGTCCTTGTAAAAAGCAGTCATATCGAAAACAAAATCTCCTGGCAGCACCTGTTTTAAACCGATCTCGTACGAAATGGTTTTTTCTGGATTCAGATCTGGATTGCCATACAGGGCCAGAATGTCATAGGAGTAGTTATAATTGCGGTATAAGAGATACCAATCCGGTATTTGATAGAAGTATCCATAGGTAAAATGGAATACACTTTTGTCAGTGATAGGATGTGAAACTCCTATTCTGGGACTAAAGAAATGTTTTACCTGTGCTTTCTTCCAGGGTGCATCAGGATTCGGTGTGGGAATATCCCCATCGGGTCCCAGCCAGTATTCACCATCTGTCAAATCGGGACCAATATTTCCCGGATCCAGATAGGGACGGTAGGGGTCAGAAGGCAATGATGCATCGGGATCAAAAACTTCATATCGTAAACCTGCATTCATTATAAAACCTTCAAACTCGATTTTATCCTGCAAGAAAATGGCACCCAACTTGGGTTGAATCGAGGGTAAGCGCATATCAGATTCATCGATCCCGTGGGCAAAGGTGAAGGGGAAACCACGGTATGCTAGCACGGCTTGGTAGAATAGATCCCATATATTCAACTCAGTGCCCCACTTAAATTCATGAAATTTATTAAGCTGATAGGTCATATTCCATTTCAGCAGTAGATTTTTTAGATCCTCCTCCCGGAAGAGGTTGTTGTCACCATCAATAATGAATAATGTTGAGTCCTTATAAACAAAACCAATATCAATTGCCTCAGGATTATCAACATCCACATTTTTTATATTCCATTGTTCATTTTTTGTGATATCCCACCATTTTCCTGATTGGGCAGCTCTGTAGTAAGTCCGGCCAGCACCAAATGTCAGGTTGTGGAATAATTTGTTTGTCAGAGGCTGGTTCAGTACCACAGAAAACTGATCAACATTGCTGATCCTGTGCTGAAAGGTCTCCGGGATAAACTTCCTGCGGACATCAAAAAGATCATATTCTCGTTCTGTACGTCCCACACTCATGGTGAGGCTGGCATTATTAAATATTTGCCAACGTATCTTTCCATTAAGCACCAATTCAGAGTAATTGTCATGGGTGTTTTCACGATTAAGTATGCCGTTTTCAGCGCCGGTGTACTGGACACTTGTATTGAAGGTTCCACCCTGGCTGAGTGGTAGTGGACCACCCAGATTAAATCGATAACGCCGATGACCAGTTGAGTAATTGTAGTTTGTTTGATCCTGATAATATTCATCCCCGTAGAGCAAATACGTATCTGAGCGTTTTCGCTCCAGCAATAGTTCTGGAATTGGACGACCCTCATCAACATTCAGCTCCGATTCAACATCAAAGGAGAATTCATAATGATCTGGATTGCCGACCTTGGTGTGGATCTCAACTACTCCCGAAAGCGCATTTCCATATTCAGCATTAAAGCCACCGCTCTGAATGGCAATTTCAGAGAGGGATCGATTATTGAGGGCCAATACAGACATTCCGGAGAAAGCTGTTCCATAATTCGGTTCTTGGAGAGTTACTCCATCAACCTGGAATTTGACTTCGCCAGCCCTGCCACCCCGCAGGTGAAATCCTTTGGCGTCTCGAGTGAATCCGGGATTCATGGCCAGAATTCCCTTGTAGTCATCTACTGGTAAAGATTCAATCTGTTCTGCATTGACGAAATGAGAGGAATAAGTAATATCTTTTTGGATCAGAGGTTTGGAGGCATATATCGTCACCTCTTTGCCTTCCAGTGCCTCAGAAGCCAGAGTTATATCCATGCGAGTGGTCAGTCCGTGAGCCACTTCTATATTGTAAACTACTGTAGATGTGTAGCCTATCATCATGACTTTCATCTCGTAAATACCAGCAGGAAGATTTATGATAATGAAATCTCCATTAACATCTGCAGCGGCTCCGTAGTTTGTGCCTACGAGAATCACGTTCGCACCCACTAATGGTTGATTTGTCTCAAATTCCGCAATCTGCCCCATGATTTTGCCAGCTTGTTGAGCGAAGGAGCTACTTAACAGCAGCAATGAAAGGCTAATCTGGGCAATCAGGCGAATCATTCCCACATGCCCAGAGATGTCGATTGATTCGTATTATCCATAAATATTGCTTATCCCTGCTCAGTAGCGAGGTGGTTGGTTTTGAACAATCGTATGAGGTAATATAATCCCATCACCAGGAGCCCAACGATGATTCCGTAAGCGGAAGTGAGCCCAGGATTGATATAGTCCGCAGTGGTTAGTATACTGAATTCGCCATACCTGAAAACTATATGAGTCATGATTGATAAGAGGGAAGCCGCCAGAATCCATTGCTTATTCATAGCCTTGGAGAACATACCGAATAGAAGTGGGATGAAGGTGGCGTTGAAAAGTGCATAAACCCAGGTTTGAGCAAATACTGCCACAGAGAATTCCTTGAAATAATGCTGGAGTAAACTGAGCACCAGAGTGAGACCCGCCAAACCTATCATGCTGAATCTTCCAACCCTCAAAGCCTGACTTAAGCGTTGCTCTGAACTCTTATCCTTCAAATGTTTCCGGGCCAAAACCAGGTAAAGATCATTTGCGATAATAGCTGATAGGGCTACCAATATTCCATCCAAAGTGGACATGGCTGCTGCTAGAATAGCGATTGAGATAAATACGCCTATGACAGGTGAAAATGATTGTAGGATATAGATGGAAGCCACCTGGTCCACATTTGCCATATACTGCGGACCGAATTTTACCCGAGCGAAAAGGCCAACCAGGAGCACCAACGAGAAAATAAATCCCATGAGGACAGCAATAGTGAGGTACTTGTTCACATCACGCTTATCCTTCACATATACAGCTTTGATCAGAAAATGGGGTTGGACAGCCAGGGCAAATCCCACGATGAAATTTGCCAGGAAAACTTCAAAGAAATTTCGAAAAAAGAGACTCTGAGGATTGATAATCTCAGTCAATACTGGATTCTCGGCGCTGAGGGCGTTGAACAAGCCTGCCTTAAAATAAGGAATACCTGAAATCACCAGAACGATAGCCACAGTAAACATGATTCCACCCTGTATCGTATTGGTATAGGCATGGGCAAAGGTTCCACCAAAACTGGTATAGGTAAATACAAATAGGATCACAAAAAGGAGGGTGATCTCAAAATGATAATCTGGAAATATATTATGAATTCCGAGAGTGAAATCGATGAGCATGGCCGAACCATAAGAAATGAGAACCACCATCGCAATGAGCAGAAGATTGACCAGGGCAAAGAATACTGTAAAACGCTGATCCTGGAACCGCTCGCCAATCCACTGGGGTACTGTTAAGGATTGTGAACGCCAGCCAGCTTTTCGAAAGCCCTTGGACAGGATGATGATTCCAGAGAATAATCCTAGTCCTGCCGCCACACCGTAACCCATAATTGCAGATAGACCAAATGCATAGACGATACCTGGATTAATTATAAATGTGGCCGTGCTGGTCATACTGGCTGCTAGCGCAAAGGCTACAATCCAGGGATTCATCTTTCTGTCACCTACAGCATAACTGCTTAGTGACTGTGTTTTTTTATTACCCAAATAGGCCAGATAAATGGTCACAAATATATAGATCAGAAATATAATCCATTTGATCATAGTAAAATCCTCACGTCACCAGTTTAGCGCAATAGCACCCATGGCATACCCACCACCGGAACCCACCAGTAGGACAAGGTCTCCATCCTTAATTCGTTTCGACCTGGCAACCTCATCAAGAGCCATAGGAATGCAGGCAGATCCGGTATAGCCAAAGTGATCCATAATAGTATGGGTTTTTTCCCAGGGGAGGCCTAGCTCATCCATCACTTCTCGGATGGTGTTGATGTTGATTTGGGTAAAAAGAACGAAATCAATATCTGATAAAGTTTTGCCAATCCGGTTTAGGATATCCTTAATCAGAATGGGCCAATGTGTGGCATTAGTGTCCTCAGGAAATTTTTTCACGAAACGCACGAGATGTTCGCCGCGCTCTATTCGTTCCGGAGTAATTGGATTTAGAGCTCCTCCAGCATAGATGCCCATAAAATCGTGATAGCTACCATCCGCAATGAGCTTGGAGGCCAGAAATCCTGGTTGATCTCCAGCTTGCATCACCACTGCTCCAGCCCCATCAGCAAAAATGGTGGCCGTGTATCTATCGTGAAAATCAAGAAAGCGAGTCATTCCATAAGTAGCCACCACCAGGATATGTTCGTATTGGTCATCACTGCTAATGTATTTTGCCGCGATATCTACACCGGTGACAAAGGCGGCGCAGGCACAATTTACATCAAACGTTCCAGCGTTCTTGGCTCCCAGGAGATGTTGGACTTTCGAGCAGGTTGCCGGCGAAATAGTCTCAGGTGTATCAGTGGCGACGATGAGGAGATCAAGATCCTGGGCTTGGCAACCTGCTTTCTCCAGGGCAGCCTGAGCAGCTTGAACAGCCATGGTCGCTGGACTTTCATCTTCAGCCATTATCCTGCGTTCAAGAATATTTAGTTTTCCCCCTACAAATTCCTCAATGTCTTCCTCCAGGATTGTCGAAAACTCGGCATTCTTCATAATCCGTTCAGGGGCATAGAGACCCGTCCCGATGATCCGGGCATGGCGTTTCATAGTGTTTCCTTTACAAATGCTTCAACGAGACGGTGGAATTCAATAGGGTGTTCCAGCATTGGGAAATGACCACAACCATCTATTGTTTTTAGTGTAGCACCAGGGATGAATTTTTGCGCTTCATCGGCAACTTTCAAGGGAATCAAGGGATCTTCTTTCCCCCACAACAGCAAGGTAGGAAGCTGGTGTGCTCCAATTCGATCACGTACATTGGTTTTCAACATCAATTCCATGGCCTGCACCATCGCATGCGCATACAGCCGGTACTCTTCACCACCTTCTGTCAACAAGGCTAATCTGCGCAAGGCATAGGTTTCCATTTCCGGGCTCCAGGTCACACTGGTGTTGTGATAGTTCTGCATGGCCTTTTTTATACTGGTTTTAAGAATGGTTTCTATGGTAAATGCGCTCCGCATAGCCGTAGTCATGAATGAATTGAATTTCTGAATACCTGCCGGGCTAACCAGAACCATGGAATTGACCCGTTCCGGGCGGGCAGATGCATAGACCATGCTTACATAGCCGCCATAGCTATGACCAATGAGATTGGCTGACTTTATATCAACTTTATCAAAGAGGGAATCGAGGAGGTCCACCAGGAACTCTTCTGAAAACATGATTTCGGGTTTATCAGATTTACCAAAACCCGGATAATCAAGAGCGATGACCCGGTTACCCGAGACAAAAAGCGGATAAACTGGATCAAAGTTTAATAAATCGGAAGCCTGCCCATGGAGGAAAACTAGGGGTGGACCACTTCCTGAATCGATATACACTATGTTATGACCCCTGAAATTGAATGATTGTTCTTCGAATGGATACTTCATCTGATTAAATGCTAACCCTTCTAATTTTACTTCAGTGCTTTCAGCAGAATCCGAATTACACTGAGATATCAGCAGACCCGCTATCACAATAAAAACAGCTCTGAAACCCATTATACTGCCTCCCAATCATCGATAAATTCTTTGAACAGTCTATGGAGACGGGAATGGAATTCAAACATGCGTTGGAAACGTCGTTGGACTATTGGATCGAGCTCCTTGTTCTCCAGATATGTTTTCGAAATATTTTGATTCTCTCCAATTAGAGCAAGATTTCGACGGGCTGTCATAGATATTGGGTGATCCGTGATCTCATAATAGACCTTCCGGTCCCGAGGTTTTTGAATGCTTCGCACCAGTCCGAATTCCTTTAATTGACGTGTTTCCACGCTCACGGGACCTTTGCTGGCCTGTAGAGATTCAACGATTGAGTCCAGTGATAGTGGCTCAGGGCTTGAAATCAACAAGCCTACAATTCGACCCCGAATCCGAGGTTGACCAAAGGCTGCATAAGCATCGCCGAATGCGTTCAGAAGTTGATCTCGTGATTTTGATAAGATGCTATTCATATTATTATCCTACTGTTTCCGATATCGCATCCGTATGGACAATATATAGGTCGTCAAGCTGACTGCGAAATTGTTCGATGGCAGCTTTGCGGCGAAGCTTTAAAGCTGCAGTCAATAATCCGTTTGCAGGTGAAAAATGTTGATCACTTATATGGAAATATTTGATCGTCTCAAATGAAGGCAGTGTATTATTGACCTGATCAACAGCTTTTTGAATCAGTTTGATCACTTCAGGTCGATTGACAATGCTTTTCCACTTGGCGGTGTCAGGGTCAAGAGCTTGGAATTTTTGGCGGATGAAATTTTCATTTAGCGTGATCAAGGCTACCAAGTATTTCTTCGCATCGCCATAAATGACTATGTGCTCTATTTCGGGGTGATCGGTGAACTTTCTCTCGATATTCTGCGGGGCAATATTTTTCCCACCACTAGTGACGATGATATCCTTTTTACGATCAATTATCTTCAGGAAGCGATCATCAATCCAGATGCCAAGATCTCCAGTCTGGAACCAGCCATCAGGAGTGAAGCAGGCTTTGGTTGCCTCTGGATCTTTGTAGTATCCGCTAAAAATATTTGCACCTTTAGCCAGTATTTCACCATCTGTGGCAAGTTTTAATTGGACAGAAGGAAAGCGTTTGCCAACAGAATCAAAACGATAGTCGTCCTTATGGTTCATGGTTAAAGTGGGGGAGCATTCGCTGAGACCGTAGCCCTCAGTGATCCACATACCGGATTCCAGAAAAAATTCTTTGATCTCAGTTTTTAACCCAGCGCCCCCGGACAATAGAAAGTGTAAATTTCCACCTGTCAGCTCAATCAGTTTCTCAATTTGTTCATCTTTATCATTGCTACAGTTGATGGCATTAAGAAACAGTTTTTCATAATAAGCCGGGACACTCATGAAGATGTCGGGTTTTAAAACTGTTAATAGTTCCAGAATATTGATGGGATTGGCCAGATAACTTTCAAAACCAAATAGATTTCCAAGGCCTATGGCCCCCCAGCCATAGATATGAGAGTTGGGTAACCAATGAATATCAAGGACATCTTCGGGGATGAGTGAGCCATTGACCGTTAACCAGTCGCTGGTTGAGGTTGCCAGGTTTCGATGCGATAGCGGTACACCCTTTGGATCACCAGTGGTTCCCGAGGTATAAATCATATAAGCAATGTCATCAAATTGCGGAATTCTTGCCAGATCCTCAATCAATCCGGGAGTGCTGTTAGTATGCGTTGCTCCTGCTTGTGAGAGTTCTTCAAAGCAATAAATTGGCAAGCTTGTCACACAATCTTTGGGGTCGCCCTGAAGCAGAATCAGCTGTCGTAACTTTGTGGATTCCAATCCAGCGGCTATAAGTCGATTCGCCATATCGACTGAATCGAGGATCAGAAGCTGCATATCTGAATGATTAATCATAAATAGAGACTGTTCGATGGTATTCCCGGCATAAATGGGAACGAAAATTGCGGTCGAAGTCATGACCCCCAACGCAGAATAAATCCATTCGAGGGAGTTAGCAGCCAGAATGCCTATTTTATCGGGATAGCTGTAGCCCTGACCGTGTAAAAATGTAGCCACCCCGGACACCTTGCGTCTATATGTATCCCATGTAATGGCTTCCCAACCGTGTTCGGTAGGGTTTCGCCAGCGGACTTTGTCTGACCATTGCTCAGCAGCTTGCATGAACAACTGGATTGAGGTTTGACCTTCAACCGCAGGTAAATATTGCATATATTTGAATATAAGGTACGTTTGAAAAATACAAAACATTTATTTTTTACAGATATAGCATTCATGAAATACATTGGGTTTTCAAGAAGAAGAAGTCGAGTTATTTAGTATCAGATATTACTGAATCAGCAGAAGTTTTATCTTTATTTGCTGACGGCCAGGGTCGCTGGCTTTCAGCTGCGATCCAGGCATGCACCCAGTCGGGCAATTCACCGCTCCAATGTTCATTTGGAAATTCCTGCATGACTTCTGCAGCAGGAATCAAACCATTTTTTGATACAACACCAGCTTTAATAAGTGCTGAGGAGCAGATCGTTTCTCCCAGACACATCTTCTGCATAAAATAGAACCAGCGTCCATCATGACCGATGACTTCGCTGTGCAATTGAAACTTTTTCCACAGGGTTATTCTACGACGGTAGCGAATGCTGGAACCGCCCACAGCAAAGCCCCATTTCTTTTCTGAGATGAGCTTCATCAATCCGCCCCGAACTCCAAGATCATAACGCCCCAGGTCCATCAGGGTCAATTGCCGGCCGTTGTTAACCTCTCCATAGTGATCGATATCAAAGATTCCTGCACGGAGATTGAGAGTGCTGCTATCACCAAACTTCAGTGAGCTACGGTATTTGGCCGAGAGTATGGTTTTTATGGTTCTGAGATAGGGATACATGAAAGCTTCCTTTGTGAGAATTCCAGTTACTCAGACATGCTAATTCCTGGAAACTGCTTCTCAAGAAATAAATAGGATCAATATTGATAAATTAGCTGAGATGATAAATCGAAAAGGAGCTTTTGAAGCATAAAAGTAGGAATCATCTATGCCTAAATCATTGCCAGCAGCTTATTCTTTTGCTTCTTGTACTCTTTTTCTGTGAGGAGTTGTCTGGTGAGCATCTGGTGCAAAGCTTCGATTTGCCCAATCACCTCTTCAGTAGTGGCTTCCTGGGCATCTGGATTCATGGACATGCCAATCCGATTGAGGAGTGTCTTTTTGGCTCTTTCATAGTCTTTTTCACTTATCACACCGCGTGACATCATACGATTCAAGACAACAATATCTTCGGTCACAATTTCGGCTGTGATGGTAACCAGATTAGTTGGATAGGTGGTCGTCGATTGGGTGGTGACCATGACAGGTCTATAAGAATAGCGATAATATCCATATGCTGAATAGTAATTGTTGTAGCGATGGGGATAATAGGAATGATGATAGTTTCTGATAGGTCTGTGATGATGTCTTCTTGAACGGGGTCCCGCCTGGACAGTGACTGAAAAGATAAGTAAAAGGATTATAAGTTTACTAAATTTCATTTTGCACCTCATTCTATTTAATCCCTTTGACCTTATAAGTTCCTGATTGGTTAATTTGGACCAAGCTCGAGACTGCTTTGGTAAGCTCGACGGGCAATATGAGCCCCCCCTAGAGCACCCACAGTTTGCGGGTTTTCAGGAATATTCAAAGTCAACCCCAACTTCTCCTCCAACAGCACAACCAGACCCCTATTATGAGCAACGCCTCCTGTCAGGGTCACTTCGCCTTCAATGCCAATACTGGCAACCATACTCCAGATTCGATTCACAATGGAACGTTGTAGACCGTGGACGATATGTTCACGTGGGGTATGTTTGGCCAGGAGAGAAATGACTTCGCTCTCAGCAAATACGGTACAGGTACTGCTGATAGGAGCTGACTCTCCCTCGATATTCAAGGGGCTGCTCAATTCATCCAGGTCTAGTTCCAGACGATTGGCCATGACCTCAAGAAAGCGACCTGTCCCAGCGGCACATTTATCATTCATGGTAAAATCTAGCATACGACCATGTGAGTCGATTTGGATCACTTTGCTGTCCTGACCACCTATGTCTATCACCGTTCCCGTCTTGGGAAAGAGTTGATGAGCCCCGACCCCATGGCAACTGATCTCAGTCGTTTTTCCCGTGGCAAAAGCCACTGAAGCACGCCCATAACCCGTAGCAGTGATTGCTGTGATGACCTCCCTTGAGAGATCCGCCAGCTTTATAGCGGAGTCAAAAGCCACCTCAGCTGCTTCAGACCCATTTACGCCAGTGGGGATTACAGTTTCAGACAGGAGTTTTCCTGAATGGTCAATAATGGATACATCGGTGCTGAGAGAGCCTACATCCACACCGGCAAAATAGAGATCAGCCATGTTTTGATCCTTCCAGGGTTTCACAAAAAGCTTCAAGTCGAGTATGGATTTGCTGCTCTGACCAGACCCGTTCATCGGCTATGTCCGCATCCAGAATAACGGCAGGTAGATCAAGATCAGTAGTGATGGCTTTGCGTAGATCAAATTGGCCTACAGAATAAGGTTTACAGCTTCGGGTTGAATGCATGACCATCCCATCCACTGAGTAAGTCTTGATCATCTTTTTCATCAGCTCAAGCCGATGTTTCAGGTTGTTGTTGAGGATGATCTGACCATAGGTTTTGGCCATCGAGTTCCAGGGATCTTTCACATTGAGATAACCTGTAGTTTCAGCCCAGGCATTGGTATAAGTAGCCGTCACAAAGTTCATTTTTCTTTCAGCAAAAAAAGTAGCTAAAAACCGAACTTTGTACCAGATGGCAATATTGTCCCAGATTAAGCGGTATCGTTCATCACTTATTGCACCAATCCCCTGTGTAACACGAGTGTCGACCTCTTCCATCAAAATATGGTAGTAATCTTGTGCCACAGGTAAGCCGCGTAGGGAAACAATGGGAGCAAGATGACCAAATGCATCAAAGATGGTCATGGGCGCAGGTTGAGCTTTCATAGCATCCAGGATAGCACCCCATGTCCGGGATGTTTCCATGGAGCGCTTGAGGATGTTCTCAAATACATCTAGATAAAAGACCCGTCCTGAAACCCGCTCGAGGATGGGAATCATATCTTGTAATTGCTGAGCCATATAATTGATATCGGCTTCAGTCTGCTCAGTAGTAACAAAGGGTGCGTCAAAGTGAATCAAGGGAATATTCAGTTCATGGGCAATGGCTTTATACCAGTATAGGACGGTTTGACAGATATTGTTTGAACAAAACAGCAGATCTGGCTTGGGAAGCTTCCCAGCTGGTGTTTTCCCCGACAGCATGTGTCCCAGATCGATACGGGCATAGGAGCATAGATCCTGACTAAATCCACTCCCTTCAGCGATACTGCAGTAATCAGCACCCTGTTTTTTGGCTCCAACCAGGGCTGAGTGATTCTCCGGATAGATAGTATAGAAATCAAAAGCGCGCAGGAGTTCCACGGGAGCACCACTGGTGACCCAGGCTACCTTATTTACACCCCGAGCATATCTGGAGAGGAAATAATGACGACTGAGAATTTCTTTTAGGCGCTTATTGGAATCCAGGGGCGGTCCAAATGCTTCCGGAATAGGACGGGGTTTCCGTCTTTTGAAATCCTGAAGCGCCATGAGAGCGGGAGCTCCATAATCTTTCATGATTTTATATTTTATTTCTGCTCTGATACTCATGGCGAAACCATTTCAAATAGAAGTTCAGTAAACGCTTCAATACGTGTTTTGTCTTGTCCTGAGATGTGGTTCTCTAATTCTGTTTCCAGAGTTAAAACAGGATAATTTTTTCCCCGAAGGGTTTTCACCAGAAGACGATGATCGAATAACTCAGGTTCACAGAATTTCACAATATCAAAGAGTATTCCTTGAGCCTGACTTGCATTCATATGTTTACTTAGATGGTGCAAGCGTTCATCCAGATCACCCCCACGCGTGGAGCAAGGTGGTAAGATGAAGAATCGATCAGTTAAGTAATCCAGTGGTGACACAGGAGCATCCATAGGAAACTTGGGAATGCGTCGACTACCGGCTAGTAAGTCATCTGCTACGATGCTTACCCCCAATTCATCGAGAAACTCCAGTATCTCTGGAGTGGGTGGCAGGATGCCTGACACCATCATTCGGGCTCTTGGAGATTCACCTGGTTGATCCAGAATATCTACCTGCTCAAGCAGGCTCAAATAATCAGTGGGGAGCAGGTACTCCTGAGCTCGCATGAGCTTGAAATACTCTGCATTATTCAAAGACAGGTGATCTGTCATACGGGCTTGTTGGATTGCCATTAGATGTGAGTCTATTTTATGGCTCAATACACAGGCAGCCAGGAATTTATCCGGAGCTAAAGGTCCATAGACTGCTTCCATGGATAATTGGAAATTTTGGAGGATATCCCGGTAATATCTGGTTGTTGTATTGTTAAAACTGCCCTTTGGATTGTAAAAGGTGTAAACAGGGAGGGACACACCGATGAGATCCTTGACCTGAGTCCCCAGGTTTTGCAGAGAATCACAAGTATGGGGGAAGAGATATCCCGCATTGATGATATCAGGCTCCTTGAGGATAAACTCCAGACTTCTTTTTACGATGGGGCAAATGGTGGTCTGCAGATGTGCATTGGCGTGGAGAATTTCTCCGGGTGGATCCCAGATTTCAGCAGCATGAATATCGAAAGCCCAGAGTAGCTCTCTTGGATAGAGCGCAGGCAACACTCCCATGATCTTTTGACCGGAATTAGCCAGTGCCTTTAGATATTCTTTTCGATTCGGGATCATCATTTATTATAACTCAATCAAAATAGCTGTCAACTTTAGTTGGTAAATGTTAGATGTATTAGTTCACACCTTAAAACCGTTTAAACGGTATGTCAAAATAGATGTCCCTCTGTACTACCTGACTGAAGTCAGGTGCTGCAGATGAAACTTATTTTCTGAACTTTCGGACAAAACCTTCTACCTCGGGTACGCCACCTTGATAAACAAGATAACCATTATATGGTTCTCGCTCAGTCATATCATCATTAATCGGCCTAAGCATTATCGCTTTGATTTTATCAGGATCATCTGTTTGTCCGAGCGCCCAGCCCAACTTAACCCAGGCCACCTCAGGCAGCATATTTCCCAGGGGGGTCACGCCCAGAGCCATCATATCACGACCGGTATCATAGACAAACATGTGAGCATAACCCCAGATTGTCTGGAGGGTCATAAAGACAGAAACACCCTTGTCTCGTGCTCTTTCCAGGGCTGGATACAGCTCCTTGTTGACATGACCAAGACCGGTTCCTACAATAACAATTCCCCGATATCCTGCATCAACCAGTGAATCGACAATGTCAGGCTTCATGTGGGGATAGTAGTAGAGCATGGTGACGTTCTCGTTGAAGGTGGGAATAATTTTTACCTCCTTGTCCTTGCGGCGATGTTTGTATTCCGTTTTGATAATCCTGAGACCATCACGAGTCACCGTCGCAGCTGGAGTATCACCAATGGTGCGGAAGGTTGACCTGTAAGAACTATGCATTTTCCTAACACGAGTTCCGCGATGTAGAAAACCGTATTCATCAGAAGTGGGACCAAACATGCATACCAGCGTCTCTGCGATATCACCATGCCCGGCAGCATATGAGGCATGGATCAAATTCAGAGCTGCGTCTGAAGAGGGTCGATCGGAGGAGCGCTGTGATCCTACAAGAATGATGGGGATGGGCGAATCCTGAACCATAAAGGAAAGGGCAGCTGCCGTATGATGCAAGGTGTCTGTCCCATGGCCGATCACAATACCATCTGTACCGTTGGCAATTTCCTTACCAATACTTTCTGCCAGGATCTTGTATTGATCAGGACCCATATTTTCGCTAAAAACAGCAAATAGTTTTTCTGTATCGATGTTACAAATATCAGCCAACTCAGGAACCGCACCATACAACTCACCAGGAGAAAAGGCGGGGATAACTGCCCCCGTTCGATAATCCAGACGGGACGCAATAGTTCCACCGGTACCAAATAGTTTCACATTTGGTTTATCATCTGAATAAGGGAAAGCTTTTTCGGGAATTTTGTAATTGGCTTTTTGATACCCTGTTTCAACCATTTTTTTAATAGTCACAATATCAATACCAATATTATAACCGGTTTGAATCTTCAAGACGATATGCTGATCATCATCATTTTCTGAGCGGGGGAGAACTGTGCCATCAAAGGTGCCCCTGGTTGTGTGGATTTCAGCCTGACCCCAGACTCTCACGCTGAATTTCTTCAGTGTAGCGAGAGCAGCACCCCTGTAGCCTTGAAAGATGTCATCACTCATTCTCTTGTCCCTCTTGAAATGACTGGTTCTCTTCTTTTAATTTCTGCTCAATTTCAGCATGCAACTCAGATAATGCCACATTCCCGATGGCCTGATGATGTATCTGACCCATGAGCCAGTTGATGTCGTCACCCGGCTCAGGTTTGGAAGTGTTCGCTTGGTATTTTTCGTAAAGGAATGCTATGGAAGCAGTGATTTCAGTCATGTCGCGTTGCCTGAAATGGATACTGGTGAGAACGGAGCTAAACTGCATATCTGGGAACTCGTATATCACAGGCATCATATATTTGGCAATACCTGGCTCCAGTTTCTTCTCCTTGATATAGCGAAACAGCTCATAGATCTTTTCATAGAAGAAGTTTTTATGTAACTCACATTTACCCTCAATGTTTTTGAAAGTATGTCCCAGGAAAGAACCAATAAACTTATGAGTATAGCCATGATCCTTACAAATATTTTCGATAAGGGGAATCATGTTTTTACTCAGGAGGTACTTCCAGGTGTCTTCAGGGATGCCCCACTTTTTCATCTGTGCATAGCGATCTGCAATATCCAGAGGTAAATCTTTCCCAAGACTCTCGATAAACTCAACTGTTAGTGGGATAGGTGCAGAATCTGTGTCGGGGTACATACGATCACTTCCAGGGAGAACTCTTTCAAAAATAGTGGTACCATCTGAAAATGATTTCCGCGTTTCTTCAGGGACCCCTTCAAAAGCCATTCTGACTCTCTCTTCCACAGTTTCCAGGGCAGTTGGGATATCCTCTGCTGGTCCCCAGAGAATGATCTGAGCATCGTTTTTCTTGGCCCCCAGCCACTTGGATATTTTGCCTAACTCCTTATCGCTCAGGAGGGGGTCAAAACTTTCAGAATGAGTCATGTTGGTTCGTTCAATACAGGCAATCACCTTCAGGCGATGACCTATCTCATGGGCAAAATTGTGCCCGGGCTGCATGAAGTGAGAAAGAATCCCCCGGAACTTGGGGAGATTTATGGCGATGACTTTCATTCTCCGGTTCAGCTTTTCTCTGAGGGGCGTTGCCAGTAGCTCTGGCATGGATAAATCGATTTCCTTATGGCTCATTTTCCATTTGTTGAGCTGAATACTACGTTCATGAATGATCTTTTTAATATGTAGAAGTGCCCACTGTCGGAATGCTTCATTATGCGAGAGTTCAGGGATCCATTTGTTGTGGGCGACACCTTTTATTTCAACCCGGCTACCACCAGCACAACTCACATTAACATCTTCGCGACCAGCTCCCATCCCAGTACGCACTTTGCCAGTGCTGCGATTCAAAAATCGTATGTATTCTGCAGCTTCTGCCAGTTCATCTGGCGTGGTCATATCAGGGTGAGTTACGGTTTCGATGAGAGGCATGCCAAGCCGATCAGTTTTGTAAATTCGCTCATGCCCAATATCAGATATTTCACGACAGGAATCCTCTTCAATACTGAGTTGAATCAGACGTACTTTCTTGTTTTTAAGTTGAATCTCACCCTCAACACCAAGAATGGCTGTCCTTTGGAAACCGGTTGGGATACTACCATCCAGGTATTGTTTGCGGGTGATGTGAACTTCACCGACGATATTCAACTTGGAGAGCAGTGATATTTTAATAGCAATCTCCAAGGCTTCCGGATCAATGTGAAAAGGGGGAGTATCATCGACTTCGTAGGTGCAGGCGTTCTGATTATTGAGTCGATAGGTGATGTTTTTACGCGTCTTGAATTCCATGAGGGCCGTACCATCATATTCACCCAGCTCGCTCAATGTGGGACGCATATGACGGATGACTTCAGCGTCAAATTCATCATCAGAATGATAGATACCTGCCGGGCAACGACAAAACAGTTTGCTTTTAGTTTTTAGCTGCTGATGGACTTCCAGTCCTGATTTGAAGCCAATCCTTTTATAATCTTTAGCACTGGCTTTATGGCGCTCCACATAACCGATAGCTTTGCGGGTCGTCTTGTAATTTTTGTATGCTTCAGCTTGTTTCATCTTCACCAATTATTTCATTACAGAACTCAACAAGGAGTGTTATTAATATTGTATCAATCAAAGCATGGATAATGCCAGTCGGTCACTTTATAAGAATTGAAACAAGATAAGGTATCAGAGCATAAGTGCAATTTGAGTTATGGTAATTGAGATTAACCGATGCATCCAATTCTATTAGGTCTATCTTATTTAGCGTTAACAGTAACAATTAATCAATAATAATTGAGAAACCCAAATGACCGATCTAGAGCATACTGAATCGCCATCAAACTATAACCTCAGATTTATCAGTCTCATCATATTAACGCTTTTTTTGTGCTCTGGAATGACCGGTTTATTATACGAAGTCATCTGGTCCAGGATGATTGTCAAAGTAATTGGAGCCGCTCCCTTTGCCATCAGTATTGTGCTCACCGTCTTCATGGGAGGCTTGGGATTGGGGAGTTACCTGGCAGGAAGATATATTGACCGGATTCAAAAATCCTCACAACTTCTCCAATTATATGGTCTGCTGGAAATAGGTATAGGACTTTATGCCTTCATCCTTCCAGGCGTAATTGGAGCAAGTCAGTCATTTTTTAGCACCATCTACAATCAATCTTCAGGTCACTTACTATTATTCAACACCTTTATCATGCTGGGAGCTTTTGTCCTCTTCATAATCCCCGTGACCCTCATGGGCGCCACCCTGCCAATTCTAATTCGATTTTATGTGGCGAATCTTGGTCATCTCGGTGCCCGGGTTGGTCGGTTATATGCCATCAATACAATTGGAGCTGCGCTTGGCTCCGTTTTGAGTGGCTTCTTTTTAATCAAATTGTGGGGAGTTGACGGTACACTAAGATTTGCAGTTGTTATGAACTTTCTGATTGGGGGGATCTCATTTTTTGTAGCCAATCAGATTGCCAAACGATCAATTTTGAGTGAGAATGATACCGTAGATACAGAACAGGTCGCTGGTGTTTCTGAAATAGATAGCGGTATTCATTATTCCCACTCACATCAGGTAGCCGCCCTCATAATTTTCGCCGTGTCAGGTTTTGCCGCCATGGCCTATGAAGTGATCTGGACCAGATTGCTGGGTCTAATTATTGGGCCAACGACTTATTCATTCACGATTGTACTTACTACCTTCATTGTGGGTCTAGCTCTGGGAGCGATGTTCTTTGGATGGTTAGCTGACCGAAGCAAGCATCCTTTCCGACTCCTTCTCATTACCCAGGTGAGTGCAGCCATTCTTGCTCTCATCGTGAGTCAATTCCTGGGGAACAGTCAACTTTTCTTCGCCAAGCTGATCTATAGTTTCAAAGATGATTTCATTATGCTCTCGATTGCCAAAGCCATGCTACTGTTTCTTGTGTTGCTGGGACCTACCATTGCATTGGGGGCTACGTTTCCACTGGTAGGTAAGATCTACACCAGCTCTATAAAACAGTTGGGGAAATCTATTGGATTTGCATATGCAATTAACACGATTGGGGCATTACTGGGATCCTTTTCGGCCGGTTTTATTCTGATCCCCCTGCTCGGGAAAGAGACCAGCCTGAGTCTGGTAATAGGCATCCAGCTTGTTACCGTGCTCATTGTTGTTGGATTTCTTAACCCGGAGAAGGCTAAATTAAGAAATAGACTTTTTGTTGGAATCTGTTTCCTGGGATTGCTGCTCACGCTTTTACTCCCAAACTGGGATAGACAACAACTGGCGACAGGCAAATACTATCGATTCAGCAATCTTGCTGACTTGTTTGATAGAACAAGCTGGTGGGATATTCTGGTTAAACATCCCCGGGAATTTCTACCAAATTCCAGCGGAACAGAGGTCGTGTTTTATGGGGATGGTGTTGGTGGATTTACCACCGTGGAGAAAGACATCGATCCCTTTGGCAAAACGCAATACATTCTGTATAACAGCGGTAAAGCGGATGCGTCAACTGAGTCAGATATGGCAACACAAACTCTTTTAACTCATTTGCCTTTATTGTTTCACCCTGAACCAAAAAGTATGATGATTCTAGGTCTAGCCAGTGGGGTCACCGCAGGGGAAGCCCTATACTATGATCTTGATCAACTGGATATTCTTGAAATCAGTGAACAGGTAGTCGAAGCCAGTCATTTCTTTAGCGAATCAAATAGTGATGTTCTCTCGCACCCCACAACCAATGTGATTATTCAAGACGGTCGTGCCCATCTCGAATTGAGTGATCAATCATATGATGTTATTACATCGGAACCATCAAATCCATGGATGGCCGGTTTGGCGAATTTATTTACCGAAGAGTTTTTCAAATTGGTTAAAAACAGATTGAACTGGGATGGAGTTTTTGTTCAGTGGTTACCATCCTATCAGATGGATTGGACGACTTTTTCAATGGTGGGGAGAACTTTTGCAAAGGTCTTTCCAAATAGCCTGTTGATGAAATCGACTATTGGGGGCAATGACTATTTATTGCTTGGGTTTAAGGGTCTTGAGCAGCTATCCCTTAAAAATGCCATCAAAAATTTGCCGCAGCTTCAAAAATCACCAAATCTGATTGTGGAAGATCCCCGGTTATTGTACCGCCTTATTGTGAGTGACAATCTACCGGCACTTTTTGGGTCAGGTCCAGGACATTCTGATAATTACCCCGTTCTCGAATTTCTGGCACCCCAACGCATGCATCTGGTTGAAGATACTGTAGAGAAAACGCTTGCTGCAAGACGAACACTTAGCGATGAGATTATTGATGTCATGCGAGAGATCCTGGATGTTGAAGGACAGATTAATTTCGCACGTTTTGTGCTTTCGGTATATTCGCCGTTCCTGGAGATGGTCGATCTCTCAAAAGCAACAGAGGAACAGGAGGCTCAATACATTGAGATGTTGCTGGATTATAGCAAAAACAATATTATTGAATCTTACGAAATATTTGAGGAAGCGGCACTTAAGGATACCGCCCTTCAAATACAAATAGAGGTACTCAAGGAGAAATTACCTGAGCTTCCCAATCGGTTAAACTCCAGTATCTTACTAGCAAACGCTTATGCCCAACAGGGTGATTTTAATGAAGCCATCAAATATTGTCAGCTTGTCGTCGAATTAGGCGACGATCCCATAGAAGCGAACCTCAATTTGGGGTTGTTCTGTATGAATGCAAATCGCAATGAAGAAGCTATCATCGCATATGAAGAAGTGTTAAACCTGGAGCCTCAAAACAGTCAAGCCCACAATAACTTAGGGACACTTTTCGAGCAGGCCGGCCAGCTAAAACGTGCACAATCTTTTTATGAAAAAGCCATTCAAATCGATCCAGACCTGGCCATGTCTCACTTCAACCTGGCTCGTCTATATGTTGGGGATGGTAGACTGGATTCTGCCCTGATGTCTTATCAGAAAACAATTCAATTGGATCCGGAATACGTACCGGCCTATTATCGAATTAGCCAGCTTTATCAGATGACAGGAGATATTGACAAGGCTATTGCAACTCTGGAAAAGCTTATCAAAATTCGACCTGATTTACAAGAAGCCCAGTTTGAATTAAAGAGACTTGCCATGCCGAAGGATCAACCAAAAGTTTCGGTTCAGATGCCTCCACGTACCGCAGAATCAGATAAAAGTACCGATCCAAGATACTACTATAATCAGGCTATCATGCTGATCCAGAAGGAGAAATATAAAGAAGCGATTGTAGATTTTGAGAAGGCGATTTCCCTGAAGCCAGATTACTTGAATGCGCTTATTGGTCTGGGAGCCATGTATCAGAATCTACGCGACTACCAGGCAGCCATCAAAACTTACAATAAAGCGCTGGCTATTGATCCAAATCATAGCGGAACCCACAATAACATGGCTATTAATTATTATTCGATCCGACAATATAAACTGGCTATTGAGCATATAGATAAGGCCCAAACATTGGGTTATAAAGTGCAGCAGGCCTTTTTAGATGAATTGTCACAATATCGATAGATTGTAACAACTTTTTTCAATCCTTAACAATTCTCCTTGCTATCGAAAGGATATCGCTGGTCAGAATTCGTTTGCGATATTAAATCAGCTCGACAGGTTCATCCTGAAAATAGTCATATAAATCAATTGCTTGGTATTCCGTGTTGGTCAACTGGAAGTGGGGGAAGGCATCGCCAACACCAGGCGATTTAATTGAAATATCCTCATCAGGAAATGTATTCTACGCGACAGTTCTCACAAGAAGTGGGTTCTAGCTTGATACTGCAAAAAGTATAAATATTTAGTATTACGAATTTAGATAAACAAATTTACCGGCATAAACTCTATTGCCGGATTTTACTGAAATGATCATGAGCTGACTTGCCAGACCCAGACGGGAGGGGATGGATATTTTAATGATTCGTCTGGATTCCTGAGTCATGCTCAGAGCCGCAACTTCCCTTCCCTGAATATCATAGAGAATGGCCAGTTCGGGCAGCGCAGAGACTGGATCTGAGAGTATCATGCGGATCTCTCCAGCTTGTCCTGGATTTGGGTAAACCAGACAATGCTTAGAGTTATCAGCTTTCCACTTGGGAAAAAGACTTGTTAGATCAGGGATACCCCAGCCATATGAATTGTCGGGACTAGATGCCTGATCCCCATGGTTCTGAAAAATAGAAATAACTGAATCAGGGGATAGGTGCGGCTGGGCTTGGAGCAGCAGGGCCGCCAGTCCTGCAATTTGCGGAGCCGAAAAGGAAGTTCCATTTCCTCTAATATACCCATTCGTTCCAGAAGCCATGTAGACCAGACTACCCTGAGCAACTACATTGGGTTTGATGCGCCCATCATAGGTTGGTCCACGACCGGAAAAATTTGAGATTTCTTGCTGGGAATTAACAGAGCCAACTGACAATACATGGGGACTGTCAGAAGGTGGCCAGATGCTACTGGCAGCGGAGCCTTCATTCCCGGCTGAATTCACAACCAGAATACCCCGTGCAGCAGCAATATTGGCTGCCCGGGCACTAATGGTGGTCTGTCCATCCAAAGCTGATATTGGATAATCCTCATTGGGGTCATCAAAACCCTGAAAGTAACTTAGGGAGCTGTTAATGATATCTACACCCAGTGAATCAGCCCATTCCATAGCCGCCACCCAATTGTCCTCCTCAGCCCGTGATTCACTGTATGTATCCTCGGTTCGAGCAAGGAGATAGCTGGCTTTATAGGCAGGACCGATTAACTCTCCGGGATAATGGCCACCCAGGGCACTGAGGACATTGATTCCGTGTCCATCTCCTGGTCCTGAGGCATCGACCTCCTGATCGATAAAATCATATTGGGCTTCAACATCAATTCCCTCGAAAGCGGGATGATCGGTGAGGAATCCCGTATCAAATACACCGATAAGAACACCGGACCCATCATAGCCTAGATCGTGGATCTGGGGAATATTCAACATCTCGTTTTGACCAGCAGATGCTCCATAGGACAGGGCAGATCCTCGTGGAAGTGAAGTGGTCTGAAAAGTTTCTTCATCTCTTTCGGCAGGAGAACGACGGACGGGAGCGGTTGATTTTACAAAAGTAAAGTTTTCTAGTGCTGAGAGCTGAACATCATTTTCAATGCTCACACTCACTGCATTGAGGAATCGTGAGGCGTGTCTGATTCGATACCCTGCAGCTCGTAATTGTGCCAGTTGAGATTCTGAGACAGCCATATTTCCTGAAGCATTTGGTGAGCCACGTTGCCGAAGTCTCTCGATTGCACGCGGGGTCAATTGCACCGGTGTGGAGCTGGGGTCGGACTCAAGAAAAACCCACAGAGGTGTTTCACCAGCACTTAATGTACTGACGATGAAAAAGAGTAGAATGAAGCGTTTGAACAACATGGCCTAAAACTACAAGAAGATAGAGGTTTAAGAACATATCTTTTGTTTTAATGGAAAATCGAAACTCTTGGAAAAAATGGTCCTGGCCTGTATTCACTTATTCAGTTGTATTGTTGGAGAAGCAATATGTTGTCTCCAATATCCGACATTACTCAGAACTGAGCAATATTTAATTAACAAATAAGGTTGCCAGACCTGTGTTGATCGTGTACATAAAGACAGTATAAACAATAGCATGTGAAATATCACTGCTGCTGGCACGACCTTTGACATAAATTACAGAAATAATAAGAAGATCGATTTACCATATTAAATTGATTTGCTGGAACCGAGCTATTATAATTTGAGGAAATATTGTCGAGGAGCTTTGCCATGAACAATACCATATGTAAAACCATATTTCTGTTGATGATTCCAGCTATTCTTTTTTCTGAGAATATCTATAATCCAGCCACGTCAAAACTCTCTTTTAATCTCCAAAAAGTGGTTGAAGAGCAAAGCTCAAGGGAATTTCAGTTCTCTGAAGCATCTCCCTTAAAAGCCAGGACAGTAAAAGGTCCTTCCCAGGAAGTCTTATATCCTGTCACTATTCGAAGCACGGATATTGAGGCGATCAAAGTTGCCGGTATAAGAACCAATTCTGATTATCCCGGTTTTTCGACGGCTCGAGTCACCAAGGACCAACTGTTATTATTATCTGAGTTGGATGCAGTAACTAGTGTTTTTCAGGGGGATTTGCTTTATGCTCTGAATGATCTGGCAGTAAGCCACTCCGGAGCCGGTTTAGTCCATGATGCCTATTTGGGCAGCACAGCCTATGATGGTACCGATGTGATTGTCCTGGTAATCGATACAGGTATTGACTGGTCTCACTTGGATTTCCGTGATCCAGACACCCCCACGACTAGTCGTATACTAAGGATTTGGGATCAGACCATAGATTCGACCAGCACCAGTGATTATTCACCCGCAAGACGAGACGTGAGTAACTTTCCTGGGCTGACCTACGGAGTTGAATATTTGCAGACGGACATCAATGATGAAATAGATGGTAGCGCTGCAGGATTTGTTCGTACTGAAGACTCAAATGGCCATGGAACAGAAGTAGCCAGTGGGGCTGTCGGAAATGGTGCGTCACTTTCCAGTAAAAAATACAAAGGTATGGCACCTGATGCAGATATTGTAGTTGTGAGGGCTGGCCAGAGTGCAAGTTTTGAAGATGCGAAGGTCAAAGACGCCCTGACTTATGCCCAAAAGATTGCATCTTATTATTCAAAGCCCGTCGTGGTGAATTTAAGCCTGGGAAGCCAGAGCAATGCCCATGATGGTACCAGTACGCTTGATGCGGCAGTTAACACTTTTACTTCTTCTGGTAATGGCAGAGTTGCGGTGATTGCAGCTGGAAACGCGGGCAACGAATTGATACATAAAACTGGTACCATCAATCCATCGTCGATGGGGAGCATTGTTGTAAATGTACCATCGTTTTATCCAATCAATGGAAAGGGTAATGATGCCTTTTTTATGGAGGTCTGGTTGAGCCATGGAGGAGATGCTACATTTACGATGGTTACCCCCGGTCTCCAAGGTGTTCAACGTACCGCTGGCCAGGACCCGGAAGGAGCTTCAGCTGCTACAAGTGGTGCGGTTCAGATGAATAACATCATCGATTCAGATCATACTAACGGAGATCGGATGAGCGAAATTGTTGTCTTTGATTATGTGACTGCTGGTGGAGATACAGTCCAAGTAGCTGAAGGCAATTGGACATTGCAAATAACCAACAATTCAGACGCTACTTTCACCTATCATGCCTGGATGTACCAAAGTACGATGGGAGCAACATTGACAGGGGGTGATCATAATTCCACAATTGCATCTCCAGGAACAGCCAGCTCAGCCATTACCGTTGGAGCATATACAGCCAGATGGCGCTGGAATAAATCTTCTGGTGCCGTTAGCTCTTTTGGGTCCCCTGACGAATCTGATGATTATTCTTATTTTAGTAGCGTTGGACCCACGCGAGAGGGAGACGTGCGAAAACCAGATATTATGACCCCAGGTCAAGGAGTCATAACTACTACTTCTACTGACTATACACCATATGCTCAATACGAAATTATTGCCGACAAATATCATGTCGAACAAGGCACCAGTGTGGCTGCAGGATCAGTTTCCGGAGCAGTAGCCTTGCTTCTCGATTATAATTCTTCCCTGTCTGCTGCAGATGTGAAGACCCTGCTAAGAGAGAATGCTGATAGTGATACTTACACAGGTACTGTGCCCAATGATGAATGGGGCTATGGAAAATTGAATATTTTCGAATCCTTGGCTAAAGAGATCAATACTTCCACCACTATTCACCATGATGTTTACATTTATGACTCTTGGAATACCCTGGGTGCTACTTCATTCGCTGACACCTATAAGGAAGCAGTAAGGTTCACCCCCACTACTCAAGGAGATGTATCAGGAGCATTCTTTCATACCCACACAGCAGTGGGATCCAGTGGATCAATTTCATTTGAAATCTGGTCAGATTATCAAGGAGGTCCGAGTGTTAAGCAAGGTTCCACAGTAACACTTAGTGTAACCGATATTGGCAAATATTCCTGGAATTATGTATCTTTGGTAGACGCGGGAGTTCGCGTTCAAGCATCGACAGACTATCATCTTGTCATCGACAATACTTCAGGTGCACCTTTCTCATTATTAAAAGAAACAACCTCTGAAATTGATTTGAGATCCACCGGGTGGCATGGGGGGCCAACATGGGGGGCGTTTGACGAATTTGATTGGTTGATAAGACCCGTAGTGGCCACCAACGAGGCAGATACGGATTACTCACTTCCGGTTGAGCTGGCTTTTTTCAACGCAGGCGCTTATAAGGGTCAAATGGTTCTTAAGTGGGCCACCGAAAGTGAAACTGAGAATCTGGGCTTTCAGATTGACCGTCGCAAGAGCGGTACTGAGGACTGGAAACTCATTGCCGATCATACCAAGAACCCCAAACTTGAGGGACAAGGCAACTCAACCTCCAGGACGGACTATATCTATTATGACAAAACTGCCAAACCTGGTGTTAGCTATGACTATCGCCTCACTGATATCCCCTATACTGATACCTATACACCCAGTTCAATTGTTCTGGAAGATATCAAGTTTCGGATAGAAAAGTTCGCCCTCCATAAGAATTTCCCCAACCCCTTTAATCCTGCCACAACCATTGGCTATGAGTTGGCAAAGAACTCAGCTGTTCAGATTAAAATTGTGGATGTGACGGGTCGAGAAATTCAGTCATGGAACCATGAATCCAAAGAAGCAGGTTATCATGAAATGATCTGGGCCGGTGTGAATCAATCTGGTAAACCGGTGAGTGCCGGACTCTATCTGCTCAGCGTGCAAGCGGGGAATCAATTCCAGACGAGAAAGCTATTGCTGCTCAAGTAAGCAGAGTTTAGTTCAAAGAATAGACCTTCACGTCCTTCGACAAGCTCAGGAAGACGTGAAGGTTTTGTATACTAAATGATAAATTGATTATTAAGTAAGCGGCTTGAGACGTGCCGTGAAGTGGCGTAACACCTGGGCCTGGTATTCAATCTCATAGCCCCCAATGTTTTCCCTGTCCTCATACAACTCGATAATATTTTCTGCTACATATTGCATCTGACTGTTGGTGTAAACCCGACGCGGAATTGCCAGTCGGACCAGTTCCAGATGAGGATAGATTGTTTCACCTGACTCAGGGTCATCATGGGCAAACATGAGACTGCCAATTTCTACAGCCCGAATACCAGCATGGGTATAAAGTGAAACTGTGAGAGCAATTCCAGGGAACTGAGATTGAGGGATATGCGGTAAAAAGTTTTTCGCATCAAGATAGACGGCGTGACCACCAGTGGGTCTCAAGATGGGTACACCCGCATCAATCAGACGATCACCTAATTCCTCCACCTGTGAAATTCTATAAGCCAGATAATCCTCCTGAAGGACTTCTTCCAGTCCTCTGGCAATGGCCTCCAGATCACGTCCGGCCAGACCACCATAGGTTGGAAAACCCTCTATCAGGATCAGGCGATTGGTGATTTGCTGGGCCAATTCATCATCATTGGTGGCAAAAAATCCACCCATGTTCACCAGCGCATCTTTCTTGGCACTCATGGTACAGCCATCGGCATAGGAGAACATCTCATTAGCGATTTCCAGGATGCTCTTATCCTGATAACCGGCTTCCCGGGTCTTGATGAAATAGGCATTCTCGGCAAAACGACAGGCATCGATATAAAAGGGAATGTTGTGTTTCTTGAGTAACTCAGCAGTTCCTCTGATATTGGCCATGGAGACAGGTTGTCCACCACCAGAATTATTGGTGATGGTTAGCATGCCAATGGGAATTTTCTCAGGACCTACGTCAGCAATGAGTTTTGCCAGTTTATCCAGGTCAATATTGCCTTTGAAATCAGCTATGGCCTGGGTGTCTTTGGCAATATCAATCACCAGATCCACCGCTTTCCCGCCATTGTACTCAACGTTAGCGCGGGTGGTATCAAAATGATTGTTGTTGGGAATAACCAGACCCTTACGGTCTTTGAGAATAGTGGAAAATAAGAGATTTTCAGCCACACGACCCTGGTGAGTTGGGATGACGTGCTTGAAGCCAAAGATCTTGTTGATCATCGCTTCAAAATGGAAATAATTTTTACTTCCTGCGTAGGATTCATCACCCTTCATCATACCAGCCCATTGATTGTCACTCATGGCGCTGGTGCCGCTATCTGTCAATAAATCGATGTAAATTTTATCGGCGGGAATATTGAAGACATTATAGCCAGCATCCTGTATAACAGCCAAGCGCTCCCAATCCGTGGTTCGGGCAATAGCCTCAACAGTTTTTATTCTAAATGGTTCTGGTGGGTACTTCATAGTCTATTCCCTTTAATTGATAAACACAATTCGTCTATAATCTAAAATGTATTGGTAATATGATTTGAAAGGTGACAGGTCGCTCATCGTATTTGGCAGCCACCCAGTTACTTGCATTGATTGCTTTCAAGGCAGCTTCATCCAGGTCAGGATAACTGGATTTCAACAATTGAACATCCTGGAGTGTCCCATCTGCCTCAATTATAATTGAAAACCAGCTCACTCCAGTGCGATTCATTTCCCGAGCCATTTCAGGATACTCCAGAATCTGATAAAGTCTCTTGTAACCACCCACAGGCTCTACTCCAGAATCAAGCAGTTTATATTCTCTATCCTGGAACTCAGCAGGATATTCTGGGTAGGCTTTCTGCCATTCCCCAAAGCGTGCAGAATACTTTTCGGATAACTTTTGATCAGCCTCTATTTTTGCCAAGGCCTCTGGATAAATCCAGGCTGAACTATCACTGATTTCCAGTTGATTGTATACCTCAATCAGAAAGGGATAGGCCTCGGGGTAAAGGATGCGTTGATCGGCCTTTATAACCCTCTCAAGGTCATTTCTGGCCTGGACCAGCTTATCTTTTTGTTTGTAACGAACCACTCTGGCAGCTCTAAAAAAATAATAACTCTCGTCTGCATTTTCTGGCTCAGGAATATCAATGCCTTCAAGTGGGTTCTGGGGTGATATACAATGGCTGATTAATATGCTCATTGCAAAAACTACAATCAGTTGTGATCTGAATTTCATGATGTTCCTATCCTTTCTTAAGCTGAGTTTTGAAAAATTCATCAACGCGTTCCCAGAAACCTGCTTCATGATGACAATCTGAATGTCCCCGTCCTGAAATAGGCCAGTATTCACATTGCCCTGTCCGTGCTGCTGCATTCATCTTCTCTCCTTGAGAGGGCAGCACCACATCATCATTTTCACCATGGATGACCAGAAACGAAGCCTCTGCTTTGGCGATATTATTTACAGGCGCAAAGTGTTCGTATTTTACACCAATTTTCATTTCGATCTGCTTTAAGATAAGCCACCAGAGAAAGGCGGGTATATGATGCTTCTTAAATTCATGCTGCATGACATCAACGGGGTGGGCTGGTGCTCCCACCGTTACCACTGCTTTGATAGCCGGTTCAATGGCGGCAGCATAGGTTGAGCCAGCACCTCCAATTGATAGACCGATAACACCTATTCTGTCAGGATCAATATCACGAGAGAGGGAGTATTGCGTGGCCGCTTTGACATCTCGGCCAAATTTGTACATAGAGGCATGATCATCTTTGTCACTGGACCCATGATGTCGTGCGTCAAAAGCCAGGAGATTGTAATTGAGTGGTTGAAGGTGCTGAATATAGCGCAGCATCCGTCCCAGGTTGCGACTCCATCCATGGACCAGGATGAGTGTTGGCGCTTGTTTGGCATCTTTTTCAGCAGGTATCCACCATCCATACAGCGATTTATTGTTGTCCGTTGGGAAACGAACCTCTTCAAACCCAACACCTAGTTTTTCTGGTGTATCATCGTGTTTATTTGGTTTGAGGGCATACATTTTTAAAGTGAAAAATCGTGTGAGTAGGAGGACTGAAATAAGGACGAGTAGGAGGATAGTCGAAGTAGTCATAAGGCTCTCAAACTAAAGTAGTTCCCACTGAAATGCTAGTTTAGCCTTCGTTAAAAAGGCGGAAAGCACACACGAATCTGGTGTATCACCTTCCCTTGCGAACTCTGTCCTCATTCGAAAATCAATACCAAATATGGGAAGGCTTTGAACTTAAGTATCATTCCGTTTAATCGGTTACTTGATCTAAAGGTTTGTATTAACTTAATTTACTCGAATATCCATTCTGAATTAATCCCAGTTCTAGAGGAATCCAAAATGCTGATATGCGAATTTTATTACCAAATAAGGGGATCCTTTTAAGGAGGCTACAATGATAGTAAACAGAAAATCCACCCTAATAGCTCCCGCTATTTTCATCATGGCAATGATGTTCATGTTGACACCAAGCGATCTTATGGGATCCAGACACCATGGACATGGAGAAGATGAATATGATTTGTCTGTTACCGCCCTCATGGGACCTGAGGACACAGAATTAGTGGTATTCATTTCAAGCAGTGATTCCATAAACTATCCCGTTCCAGAAGAGTTGGAAAAATTTAAAGTAAAAATAGAACGGAGGAGACGTGGTCATGGACCTGGACATGGACCCGGACATGGACCCGGACACCATCATGGCCATCTTATTAATGAGCGGCATGTGGAATTGGTGGATAACCAGATTGTACGATCTCTGACAGAGATTCCACTGCATGCCAGACTCAAGGTCGAAACCGAATTTCGTCTTGGCCGGCATAAAGTGAAATTGAAAAGACATGTAGAAGTGACGCTACGCCCAGATCTAATCATTGAGGATGTTGGCTATCCCATGACTGTTTTTATTGATCAACCCTTCAATATTCACGCGAACCTTCAGGAAATCCTTGGAGATAATAGTGCGACTGCTGATGTAACTCTTTATACCGACAGTTTGACTATGACAACACCAGATGTATTTATTGCACCCAACATGCCAACTACTGTGGTTTTCACAGGTCTTAGTTATAGCACACCCCAGACCATCCCATTTACTATAGATATCTCTAATGCCAGTCCTGGTGAATACGATATGACCAATAATAGTTACTCATTTGATATTGAGGTAATCCCCCCACCAACACCAGTAGCAACTAATTATTCCATGGAATATCGTAATTGGAATAACCGCTATCATGTATCTGGCACTGATATCTGTGAGGTCGTGGAGGAGCGTGAACTTGCAGGTGACCAAGATGAGTTTAATCTGGATGGGTGGTCCTTTGAAGCCATGCCAGGTGGCAATCTTGATGTCTCCTTGAGAATTTACGCTGATGGAGTTTCAGCATATGTATTAGATATTGAAGGTATGACACCCTATGAGAGCGTAGGTGGAATTGAATATTATGATTATTGTGATGAAGCGACAGGAATATTTATCACCTATGAGAGCAACCCTGGCATTGATGCCTATTTCAATATCAATAAATACTCAGGAAAAAAGATTATTGTACACCGCCTCAATGGTTCAATCACCATGAGTAGCATTACAGACTCAGGTCTTCACATGGATGCCCAGACCAGCATTCAGACCTCGGTGCTTTTTGATGATGGATTCTCCCTCATTGGTGGGTCGGCCAGCACGACTCTTCAAGGTCCCTATTTGATCGAGGATGAAAGTTCATACCCAATATACAATACTGAATGTGGTGTTGATGGAATCCGATATTCAACTATGACTGTGGAATACATTTTTGGTTATAATTCTGGGATGATGGATCCCACATTCCTTCCCAGACGTAATCTGCCTGATGTGACAGAATTGCTTCTACCAGCATCTTTTTACCTGGAAGAAAATTATCCTAATCCCTTTAACCCAACAACGGCCATCTCTTTTGGATTACCTGAAGAGAGCGCGGTTAGCCTGAAACTATATGATATCAGTGGACGTGAGGTTTTAAGACTCGCCGAGGGACACTTTTCGGCTGGGAAACATGAACTATATCTGGATGCCAGCGAGCTGAGTAGCGGGTCCTATTTCTATAGTCTTGAGGCAGGTTCTTATAAAGAGGTCAAAAGGATGCTATTGCTCAAATAGAGTATTAGGCACTTAGCAACATTATAAGCCCCGACTTTGGTTGGGGCTTTTCATTTTACCATCATGTCCTGAAAAAAGATGTGTTTTATCTGGAAACAAAAATCATTTTAAGGCATGTATTACAAGGTCATGAACTTGATTAACACCAAATCTATACTTTGTCTATTACTGCTGGTCAGTGTGGCTATTGCAGAAACACCCTCTCACCAATTATTAACCTATCCCTTCAGCAATCGCTCAGCCGCCATGGGTGGGAGCCGAGCTGTGGATGCGTCAGGGAATCTTGATGTTCAGGGTAATCCAGCCAGTGCAAGTTTCATTCAAGGTTTACAGGGACAAGTCGGTTTTGTGAACCATCTTGTGGGCATTAAGGGCTTTGCAGCAGCTGGTGTGCTGCCCCTGGAGCGACACCGCATTGCCGCTGAACTGGTCTATTTTGACTATGGACTGTTTGACAGAACTGATATTGTTGGTACCAATCAGGGTACTTTTGGATATCATGAATTGGCTGCAACACTGGGATACGCCTTCAAGTTTTCTGAAGGAATTCGCCTGGGAGGACGTGTCGGACGGTTCACGAGGGTCGCTGATGCAAGTACATCTGGTGAGTTTTATTATGATCTCGGGGGTGTATACCACAATCAAGAGGATTCTCTAACCGTGGGTATCTACCTGGCCTCTGTTGCCCTGGGTGAGAGTGATGAAGCATTTCCGACCCAATTGCACATAGGCAGCTCTAAGATTCTCTCGCATTTACCTCTGAGACTCAATTTGGAGGGGATCTATGGATTCAATGAACAAGTCAGGTTTGCCCTGGGGGGTGAAATATTGATTCACCCGAATTTCCGGATTCGTCTCGGCATGAACTCCAATCGATTTGATCTCCAAACCGGTGTGACAGAATCCGATTTTATCGCAGGGGCTTCGGGAGGATTTGCCATTGACTGGCAGGGAATGCTCATTGAGTCTGCTACCCAGAGTTTTGGTGCAGCTGGATGGATCAGCCAGATATCCATTGCCTATCGACTCTAATTAAACACTCCTACTTTTAGTTTAACTCACCATTCAAGAACCCATTCGTGCTTAATTTTGATATAGATCGAAATTTTATTGAGCTTTGTCGGTCACAAGTATCAGTTCAAAAAAGACAACATTTTTCAGAGAATCATGATTATACTACTTATCTAATCAAAATCTGAGTGTGTGGTGGGTCACCTGCTTGGAGGAATTAGAGGGTTAGTTTAGAGAAATTTAGTTAGCTATGACTTACTTGCGAAGAACCATATTATTCTCACTTATCATCGTAAATCTTGTTTACGGAGGAGCTGCTCGCTTTGTTGAAAATGAACTGCTTGTGCGCTTCGATGAAGGAATAACTCAGGCAGATATTGAAATTATTATCATGGATGATAATCTGCAAATTGTGAGACAGGTGAGTAGACCCCTGAATCTGTGGTTGCTCCAAGTTGACCTGAGCAAAAATCAACTTGGCAAGGTGCGACGCAGAATTGAGGATGTGCCAGAAATCAAATATGCTCAGAACAATCATCATTTAAGTTTACGAAATACTCCAGATGATCCACAGTACACATCTCAATGGAATCTTCATAATACCGGTTTTGATGTGAATGGCAATCCTTCTGGAACTGAAGATGCCGATATCGATGCTCCTGAAGCCTGGGAAATCAGTACAGGAGGAGAAACGGCTTTTGGCAGAAAAATTGTTGCAGCTATCGTTGATGGGGGTTGTGATCTTGACCATCCTGACCTACAGGCCAATATGTGGTCAAATCCTTTCGACACCTTAGGCAATGGAATTGATGATGACGATAATGGGTGGATTGACGATTCATTAGGTTGGAATGCCTACGGTCACAATGGTAATATTCCCCAGACAAATTCTGATGCCAGCCATGGTACACATGTTTCTGGTACAGTGGGTGCTCACTCCAATAACACCAATCAAGTAGCTGGAGTCAATTGGGATACGCAACTCATGATAGTAGCTGGCGCTTCCTCTACTACTGCTATTGCCATGGAAGCCTATAGCTATGTTCTTGAACAAAAGCTGGCCTGGTTGGATTCAGACGGTTTAGAGGGCGCTTTTGTAGTAACGGCAAATTCAAGTTTTGGTGAGAATCGTGTTTTTTGCGATTCATTGAATTATCCGGTGTGGAACGATATGTATAATGCCATGGGAGAAGCTGGTATTCTATCGATTGCGGCGACTGCAAATACCAACGTTAATGTTGATGTCTCTGGAGATTTGCCCACGAGTTGTTCTAGTCCCTATTTGATCACCGTAACCAGTTCCAATAAGGATGACATCAAGGTGTTTGGTGCCGGCTATGGAGCGGTCTCCATTGATTTAGCTGCACCTGGCCACGGTATCTTATCCACAAATTATCATGGGACCACTTCCACTAAATATGGGACATCCATGTCCACACCTCACGTAACAGGTGCTGTGGCACTTATGCATGCTGCGGCCAGCACTGAGCTTGCCCAATACTATGAAGACAACCCTGCTCTTGGAGCAGGAGTCTTTAAAACATTATTGCTGACCTCTGTTGATACACTTGCCTCATTAGATGGTATCACGGTAACGGGTGGTAGACTAAACCTTCACCACGCAGTCCTGGCGGCTTCAGTTTGGCCCACAGGCTCAGGAGATATGAATCAGGATTTCAGTTTAGATATTCAGGATGTAGTGATTCTCGTCAACTTGATATTAGGTAATATTACACCTAATCCAGTGCTCATTGCTGCCGGAGATTTGAACGATGACACATTGATCACTGTCCAGGATCTAGTTCTACTGATTAATTCAATACTGCAGTAAAAAAAAACTTCAACTTACCTATCCAGATATAAAAAAACCCATCGGAAGTCGATGGGTTTTTTATCCTGTTTGGATGTAGGATCAGTACAGGAATTTCATAATAAACATGGCACCGATTCCAGCCAGTGTTATTAAAAAGGCTCCCATCTGTCTGATAGGTGCTTTGGGATCTTGAAAAACATTCACTTCAAATTCATGATAGCTTGAAGACCCGCGTGAATCAGTCACTTCGATGATAAACTTGTTGGCACCATCATTGGAACCATCAGGCACCCAGGTAATGAGACCTTCTTCTTCGCTCATTTCGGCGCCATTTGGCAGGAGAATCTTGGTATAGCTGATTCCATCTTCATTGAGATCTCGGGAAGATATCTGATAGCGATACTCGCGATCCATCAGAACTACAGGAGACGGCGTGGAAGTCACTTCCGGTAAGGCATTCACAAAGAGTTCCACATTCTGAACATTTGTGATGAAACCATCAGTCACGCTGACCTTGAATTGAGCCTGGTTGATCTGGTCAATCTCGGGTGTCCACTTAATGATGGAACCATCGACGAGATGGACACCTGCTGGTGCATCATAAACCTTATAGATCAATTGCTGGTCTGTGTTCAAGTCCAGAGCTTTGATGTTATAAACATATTCCTGACCGGCAATAGCCATAGTATCCGCTTTTGATACGATCACTGGCGGTGCGTTGGCATAGACGGCAAATTTGTAGGTATCTGAGCTGTACTTATCTGAGACTTTTACAAAAATTTCATTCCACCCTTTTTGAGTTTTGGTGGGGGTCCAGATAATTTGACCTGTTGGAGAAATTTTCATCCCCTTGGGAGCAGTTAGAAACGCATAATTTAATTTCTGGTCCTTGTTCAGGTCAGTGACTGGGAGGGAGGTGGTATAAGGTCGTGCAACAGTTGCTAATGTATCACCAACACTTCCTAGAACAGGGGCACCGTTTACGTATACCGTTACTTTTTGGAGGTCATCTCTCAGACCATCAGTTACAGAGATAGTAAATGTCTGTTTGCCCAGTTCAGCCTCTGTAGGTGTCCAGGTAATATGACCACGACGACTGATGGTTAAATTGGGAATACTGCTTTCGGAAAGCAGAAAACTGATGTCCTGGTTATTGTTGGGGTCGTTGACTTCAACCTTGTAGTTCCAAGGTTTACCAACCGGTACATGCTCTTCATATTTGGATATAATCACCGGTGGCGTGTTGACAAAAATGGTGAACGAATCCAACATAGTGGACATGTCATCTGTCAGTTCGAAAAGAATATCATGGAAACCAGTTTGTTGAGATTCTGGTGTCCAGGTGATTCTTCCCGAGGACTCCAAGATCAGACTTCTGGGAGTACGCAGCGGGATGAGACGTGCACTATTATTACTGTTTTTGTCCTGGATATTGACCTGTCCTATATAAGGCTCGTTGATGAAAGCAACAGGACCTGGTTTTTCAAGGATAAGTGGCAGGATATTGACATACAGCGTAAATTTTTGCAGAACTCTCTCAAAACCATCGCTGACGCTCAGTGTGACATATTGTGAATCGAGTTGTGTGTCACTGGGGAGCCAGCGGACAAGACCTTCTTCATCAACCTGCATACCAGCTGGAGCTGAGATCAATTCAAATTCAAAATACTGTTCTTCATTTAAATCTTCCAATTGGACCTGGTAAAGATATTGATGTCCGGTTTGAGCCAGGGGTGGAGGATTTGAAAAAATTTCAGGGACATGGTTGACATACAGGGTAAATGTCGTATCCAATTGTTGTCCAAATGAATATGAAATCTGATGATATCCCAGTTGATCCTCATGGGGGTTCCATCTCAGGATAAAATCCTTCCCAAGACGCATGCCTTCGGGATAGGTCTTGAATTTGACATAGGCCTGGCCCGGATCTATCTCGTCCTGGCGTGGAATCGTATGGATAAAACTTTCATTGGTGTGGAGAATCACATCCGGTGACTTGGGTTTTCTACGGATTTCTGGAATGACTTGGGCTTCATCCACAACTTCAGAATCAGTATCATCTCCAAGGGCGGGGGTCGCTTCATCTTCCATGTCTGTCATTGACTCAAGCTCTTCCTCGGGTTCGCTTGTCGCTTCGACAACATCCTGCTCATCTGGTGCGATGGCCATGAATTGATAAGGACCGGATTTCTCCAGTAAAAGACCATCATGGAAGGGGAGGGCATTTGATGCATAGACCTCTTCATCAAATAAGGGGACAAAATTTTCAAACTTTCCAGCTTGCTTTTCCTGTTCCAAATAGTGTACTCGATCCCCTGTACGAAGCAGGCATTCCGCATACCCATCACCATCTAGTTCAGAAAATAAAAGTTGATTGACAGGTCCAGGGAATGAGTTCCACACGGAACCGCCGTCTGTGGAGGCATATTGATAAATATTACCTCTCGAGCTACCCAGATAAATTTTTTCAAGACCTGAGCCATTTAGGTCGGCAGTGGCAATACCAGAAGCGCTCACAATTTCACTTGAACCAGCAACGAGTTTCACATCCGTCAGGTTGCGGGTAGCATATCTATCTTCATCTGATGATGAAATGGCCGCGGCACTCAGTTTGTCACCCTGTTTTTGAAAGAGGACGATGTCATCTTTTTGATCCTGATCGACATCATTAATAGTCACTAGAATCGAAGCAGGTATACGTGTCATTTCTTTTGGTAGGCCGGCATACTCAATCTGGATATTCGAGGAACTGAGATCACCTTTAAATTCAACAATTAAAAGATTAGCCTGGGGTGCACTCAAGGAAAAAATGAGCTCCGTAAGACCATCATTATCAATGTCGCCAGCTTTTATCTGAGTGGGGCGAGCATAAAGCCCATTATCGGGGGTCCAACCCCATTGAAATGTAGGGACATAATCAAAATCTTGCCCAGACCACTCAAATCCATACACCCAGGGAGCACTATTACCTGCCGTAGCAGAAATCAATTTAGTAATGGCCACAAATTCTGGTCGGCCATTCAAATTCAAGTCAGTAAGTGTGAAATCTGCCCATTCACCTACCAGGTTTTCGGGTAGGGCAAACCTCCAGGTGATATCAAAACTTCCATCCGGTGTCATTTCAAATGCGATCAGCTCTGAGCCATTATTTGCGGTGTTTCGAATGGCTCCAAAATCATTGTTTCCATTATGGTCCAGATCACCCAGGTCCTTTAAATGGCTTATATCACGTAAGCCATCGGCACTCCAAAGACTGCTTGTCATCAGAATGACCAGGAGGGGAACTAACCAGATATGACGTACTGCTACACGGCTAAAAAAATGTTTGCTCATCATGGGAACCCATTTCTTTACGATTAAAACTTTTGAATCCTACTCCAAACTTTTAATCAATTTATGGGGCTAAGCCCCTGTATGCAATATAAATTTAGCCTGACACTTAAAGTAAATTCTTAAAAGACTTGTGTAAAAAATTGAGAGATGGTATATTGTGTCAACTAACTTGTTTTGAGTTGAAATGAATGACAATTTGTCAGGCGACACTTTATATGCGCTCCAGATATAATTATCACCTGCAATCGACTGATAGGATCAGGGAGGATTTTGAAAATGAAACCATGGTTAAGTATCTTCTTATCTACTGTCTTGGTTACGGGTTCGGTTCAGGCTCAATTTGCAGAAGGTCAAACCGTTCTGCATGGTGCCATTGGCCCAGCCTTTTCCTACATGATTTCACTTGACCTGGATCAGACTGCATTTGGATTGTTAAGCAATTTTACTACTGACTTCGATATTTCTGATGCTGCTGAGGTAACCGGCATTAATAGCAATGGGATGGTTGTAACTGGTTTCGAAGGTTTTGGCGAAGTTACCCCTCACTGGACCATCGGTATGTATGCCGGACAGGGTGAATACATCGCCTCAGCCCAGGATGCTGCAGACGTTGACTTTACAGTAAATTTTGTTTTAAGTAGTGTCGGTATTACAGCAGAATTCAATACCCACTCGCGTTCCCGCCTCAAATTATTAGGCGGCTCCATGTTTGGGATTGGCCAGGCTTCTCTGATTGCCAGTTCATCACCTGGAAATGAAAGTTGGGATGAAATCATCGCGGGGACTGCCCCCCGGAAGGCTTTCGAATTGTCTGCCTGGACCCCAGTTATCCAGCCTTATCTGGGTATGCGCTTTGACATTTCTCGTTCAATGGGGTTCAAAACCATTGCAGGTTGGAATGAGCAGGTTGCATCCGCGGGCAGTTGGAAACTCTATCACAATAAAACAATTCCAGATTCAAAAGAAGTGGCTTTAAGGGCGCTTTTCTTCCGTTTCCAGCTTTACGTTATCCTTTAACCGACCTTATAGGACGCTTAACCCCTCAGCGTTACCACCACAGAATCGATTCCCCATAACGTTATGGAAATGTTTATTATTATAGTGTAACCTGTAAATGGGTGCTTTCATCAAATCAATGTCGCCATTATTTTGAACGCCGTGATTAAAAACAGGAACCTTGGCAAGAAACAAGGATTAGCATAAAGTTATGAAGATTATAAAACGCATTACCATTATCTCCCTCGTCCTGCTTGGTGTGCTTGCGATGAGTCCCCCGGGACAAGCATTGTTTGCTCAGGGCAGCGACTTTTATGATAAATGGAGAGATTTCCAGGACATGGTCAAAATTATCAACACAAATTATGTTGAAGATGTTGACTGGGACAAAACCATGATTGGTGCCCAAAATGGTCTTATGGAAGCCCTCGACCCCCATTCAGTGTATATCGGTGCTGATCGTATGGGTCAGATTAATGAAAGTTTCCGTGGGAATTTTGAAGGTATAGGTATCGAATTTGATATCATTGATGACTATATCACAGTTATTACGCCCATCGTTGGATCGCCCTCAGATGGATTGCTCCATCCTGGAGATCAGATCGTTAAAATTGATGAAGCCTCTGCTTATAAGATTACCAGGGATGGTGTTTTTGATAAGCTACGTGGCCCCAAAGGCTCAAGGGTTGATCTGGAGATTGCCAGACTGGGTGAAGCTGAACTCATTCCGGTGACTATCTACCGCGACAAGATTCCCATTTACAGTGTGCTCGCAAAATTTGTCATGGAAGATGGTACTGGCTATATATTGTTGAATCGTTTTTCATCCACAACTTCCAGCGAAGTTATTAGTGCCATTTCAGAGCTTCAGGCTCAAGGGATGGAACGGCTTATTCTTGATTTGAGAAACAATAGTGGTGGCTATATGGATGAGGTTATCAAGATTGTTGACCATATCCTACCCGGCGGTGAAAAAATTCTATCCACTAAGGGTCGCCTAAAAAATGCTAATGAGGAAATGTACTCCAAGCATAAACCAACTTTTTATAAACAGCCAATTATTGCCATAATCAATCGCGGGTCAGCATCTGCCAGCGAAATTTTGGCTGGAGCATTGCAAGATCTTGATCGTGGAATCGTAGTGGGCGAGACCAGCTTTGGTAAGGGTTTAGTTCAGCGTCAATATCCCCTCCGTGATGGATCGGCTGTCCGAGTCACTGTGGCTAGGTACTACACACCAAGCGGTCGCTTAATTCAGCGTGAATATGAGCAAGGTGAAGCTCAAGATTATTATGCTGAGCTATATGAAAAAGACTATGGTAAAGATACGACTGCCATGGAAGATAGACCAATGTTCAAAACTAAAATGGGTCGAATGGTATATGGTGGGGGTGGTATTGCACCCGATATCTCACTTGGAGAGCCGGCCACGATTTCCCGTGATTTGGCAAAGCTGAGACGTCATGATATCCGATTTTTCTTTAAGATTGCCTCAGATTATGCCGCCAGTTACCCTGAGCTAGGGGGGGATTGGGAGGCCTTTTTCAAGACCTACACAGTGGAAGAATCTCTCATGAATGAAGTATATAAGAAGATACTGGCCCTTGAAGATCTTGAGCTGGATGAGGAAAATATCCGCGAGGATGATGAGACAATACGCTATTATATTAAGAGTGAACTTGCAGCAAAACTCTGGGGACGAAACGAGCAATACCAGGTGAGGACGCAAATGGATAATCAAATCCAGGAAGCCCGTCAGCACTTTAAAAAGGCTCGTGAAATCGCCGAAGCTGCAGATTATTTATAAAGAGGGTTCAGAGAGCCTAGAAACTCTAGGACTGAACTGGAATTTGATTGACTTTAGATACGTATGAAACTATGATTATGCGCTTGGTCAGATCAAGTAGAAAATTATATAGGATTAGGAGGTAATACCGGATGGTTGCGTGGTTTTATAACGGTGGGCCCTTTATGTGGCCAATTCTTGGGGTTTTTATTTTTGGACTCGTTTTTGTTGTTGAGCGCTTGATCAGCTTGATGAAAACAACGATGCAGACTAAATCTTTCTTGAAACAAATTGATGTAACTTTAAAAGAACAGGGTGTTGAAGCCGCGATGGAAGTTTGTCGCTCAACGCCTGGTTCAGTACCTTCGATTTATCTTGCTGGTCTTTCCAGAGCAGATCGCGGTACTCTTGCAGTTGAAAAAGCTATTGAAAGTGCTGGTTCAATCGAAATGTCATTCCTCGAGAATAACATGATCTGGTTGTCTACAGTTGTTTCATTGGCACCAATGCTTGGCTTTACCGGAACAGTTTACGGTATGGTGCAGGCCTTTGATTCAATCGCAGCTGCAAACGATATCCAACCAGCCCTCGTTGCTGTTGGTATCTCTATGGCATTGTTGACAACTCTTTTCGGTTTGGTTGTAGCTATGATCATTCAGTTCGCTCAGAATGTTTTCACATTCATGATCGATAAACTGATTATTAAAATGGAAGAATCTTCCCTGGATCTTATTGATACTATTGAGAACCTGGAGAAGAAATAATAACACCATAACCGGGGTTAGCTGATACTATGCTAGTAAAGAAAAAAAGAAATAAAAGTGGTGGTGAAATTCCCACAGCATCCCTCCCGGATATTGTGTTTATGTTGCTGCTTTTTTTCCTGGTGACCACAACCATTGACATGGATAAAGGTCTGGGTATGGTGCTTCCAGAAAAGGGCAATACAACAGAAGTGAACCCCAAGAATATTACAAATATTCTTGTGAATGCCTCTGGTAAGATCGCAGTGAGTCACGAGGGAGACATCGAAGTTATCGATGTTCGTGAGTTGAAACATTTCGCTAAGAGATCGCTAGCAACCAATGACAAGATGATTTTTTCTGTCAAAACGGCCGCAACCAGCAAGTACAAGGATTACATTGAGGTGATTGACCAGCTTAAGCAGGCCAGTGCCAAACGTATTTCTATTGCTGACCCGGAGAGTTAGATCATGCGTTTAAAAAGAAAAATGAAAACTGAGGCTGGGATTCCAACATCTTCGCTTCCTGATATCATCTTCATGTTGCTGATTTTCTTCATGGTGGTTACGGTTCTACGTGAGTTTCAAGGTCTAAAATTGATACTCCCAGAAGCCAAAAAAATAGCCAAACTGGAAGGAAACAAACACGTTTCCCATATCTGGGCTACATCTGAAGGTACCATTTCCATTGACGATCAGATTGTTACTATTGGAAAAATCCGCACCATCATGTATGATAAGATTCTCGCTGATCCTCAGATGACGGCTTCTTTGAAAGCTGATAGACAGACCGAGATGGCAATCATTACCGATATTCACCAAGAGCTCAGAGAAGCGAATGCGCTAAAACTTAACTATTCAGCCAAACCGAGGGAGTAGGATTATGCTAGAACAACAACATCCGCATATCTCGGTCAAACTGCAACACAGAAAGTATCTTGAAATTGGTGCTATCATCGTGCTGCTGTTGTTTACAATGGTTCTGTTTGCGGTTCCAAAATTTGAAACTGAAAAGCTTCAAGAGCAGGCCTATGTGGCTCCAATTGAGAACATTGAGATTCCTCCGGAAACTCAACAGTTTGACAAGCCACCACCACCTGCGCGTCCTTCCATCCCCATTGAATCTGAAGATGACGAAATCGATGAAGATTTCACCATTGAAGAAACTGACCTGGAAGACTTTGAAATTCTGGACGAGCCACCACCACCGCCTGAAAGCAATGTGATCTTCATCGCTTATGATGAACCACCAGAGCCCATGGGTGGGTATGGTGCTATTCAGAAGGCTGTAGTCTATCCTGAGATTGCTCGTGAAGCAGGCATCGAAGGAACTGTCATTGTACAGGCTACCATTGGGAAAGATGGTCGTGTAAAAGAAACCATTATTCTTAAAGGTATTCCCAAAACAGGTCTGGATGAAGCTGCCATGGATGCTATCAAAACCATCAAGTGGAAACCAGCCTATCAACGTGATAAACCAGTCACGGTTAGAATATCCGTACCTGTAGTTTTCCGTCTCAAAAACGGCTAAAACCTATATCCTAATATTACAAAAAGACCGGATTTTTATCCGGTCTTTTTGTTTCCCTCTTCTGGAGTAAACTGGAAAATTTTGTACCTGATTCTCTGAAATCAATGAATGAAGCTTTGAAAGCAAAAGCTGAACAAAGTTAAATAGTTTAAATCAGCTCTAAAACCCTGGAATGTCAGCCTTCTCATGATGGAGGGGAATCCCATTGTCATAATCAATTCTCTGGGGCTCAGATTTCATTAATCCTGGGAATTGCTTATACAGACTCATGGCAAAGAGATGATCGAGATGCTCATTACTCTCAGGGCTCCAGCCCATAACCCGATCCCAGATTTCAGCTGATTCCATACAGAAATAAATAAACAGATCATCACCACCATAGTAACGCAATGAATTATACACGGTTCGATACATCTCTAGACGCAGTGGTTTGGGATAACGCATCTTGCCATCCATACCACGAATTAACTCAGCAAACATGATCTTGGATTTTGGGAATTTTTCCAGAACCTTATCCTTCATCTCTGGTGGGAAACGCAGAGACCCAATGGAAATCCAGGCCACATTTTTGGGATCAACAACTTCAAATAGTTGTCGAATCAAATCAGGATAGCTCTGCTTCCATTCCTGATGGAATAGCAGGGGATCAAAATGGAACCCAATCTTATAACCCTTCTCCTGGACCAAACGCATGGCTTCAAGACGTTCGTTTAGAGAAGCTGCCTTGTGCTCTTCGGCATCAATGATGACCTGGGGATTTACAGACCAGGAGATTACCGTATGACCTTTATGATCCAGGTCTAGTAAGTTTTCTATGCGATTAGATTTGGTTTTTAGCTCTAATAGTACATTAGGCAATTCAGCAAAATATTCAACCACATCCTTGGAGTATTCTGAGGATGAATCAAAAGCCAGGCTGTCTGACAGTTCACCGGTTCCAATTCGGAAGAAGCGTTTGGGCTGAGTGGCTATCTTGTCCTTCACCTCAGTTAAAAGTTTATCTGTATTGGCATAAACCGTGGTAACAGGATTATTCAAGTAAAATTGAAGAATGCAATAAGTGCAGTCAATGGGACAATTACTGGTCTGATTCATGACATGATAGTTACAGCAACGGTAGGTCCGATCCGTTCCAGGACACTGCTTAACGGTATGGCCCTGTTTCTCGGTAAGCAGGATATCCCTTTTGGCTGGCGTGGATTCCTGTTTGAACATGTGGTCTTTATCGGCTTCGGTAATATCCTGTTGGATAACCTTGGCCTGTGGATTGTTCTTTATATATCGTTGGACTAATTCTTGATCAGCAACTTTCTGATCAACAATGATCCTAGTAATTTTCGGTTCTTTCATAAGCCCTTATATATGCTTGAAGATGTTTTTAAATGCAGTTGATTTCAGCTTTTCCAGAGAATCCTCCAGATCACCTTCGTCTTTGGCATGAAAAGCGATCTGAACACCTTGCTGCTCAAAATAGGGATCCCACTTGATCTTAATGGAATCAGGCAGCTTGGCAGCCTCCAGCGTTTTGCTAAGATCAACACCGGCCTGATTCAGAGAAGGGAAACGCGCCTGGTTGATTTTTTCTCTAATTTCCATGATCGCCAGACGATTATCCTCATAGGCAGTGTCTGCCATTTCCCATAGACCCATTTCCTGGGCTTTGGTTTTGAAATCGACCTCGTCATTTTTACTCATCTCCCAGACATTCTGAATAATCTCAGCCGTCATATTGATACCAATTCTCAGATTGGTAATAAAACGTTCAACCCATTCGAGATGATCTGCCGCCCTTTGAAATATTAGAGCTCGCTTGAGACTTAGATCCTTATCTACAATGAATGCCTGCAGAGTAGGAGGCAATTTCAGGAGAAATAATACCTGATCGATGAGTTTCTCCCGGGGTGCCAGCTCCAGAGCGGGTAAAATCTGCTCTGCCAGTATGGGGCGGGGGACACCCAAATCAATGGCTGCGCGGGTAAGCAGCGCTTTGTCCATGAGGTTCATGGGGCTGTAGTACTCTATGACCAGTTGAATCAATTCGAGGGTACTCTCAGTTTCTTGTATCAGATAGACAGAGACGGTAGGCTTGCCTGCTTCCTGATGAGCCTCAAAGCGATGAATATCGCCGACAATTTTTATGCAGGAGGGCGATTGATAAGCCAGAATGGGTCTGGACAGTCTCCCATGGGTTGATTTGTCCTGTTGATAGGGCAGGGTAGCAAAGCTTGAGTGTATGGTGGGACCGACAGTTGTCAGTTCTTTAACAGTTATTTTCATACTTATCAATATGTCTTGGATTGAATCAAATCAAACAAGAATCAGGATTCTGCTTTTTTCCTGGCCAGAGAGAGACCACCGAAACCGCTAATTACAGCCATGTAAAACCCGAAATCATACCACCAGCCCGTATTGTTGGGGTCATAGACACGAGTGTGGTCATTAAAAAAGCCCACAATCAATGAAAAAGGAGCGACCCAACCGTGCCAGACCCCGCTGAAAAAACCAGAGGGTGCTTGCCCCATATCGTGTTCTGGGTTGGGCATACAGGATGTTAAAGCTATAATAACCAGCATGGTGGTGATGGTGAGGAAAGTGAATTTTTGAAGTTTCATGATTATCTCCTTGCTATAAGGTCTCGAAAAGCCCTTTGGCTTTATTTTTACGGACATTGTCATAGTTAAAATATTGACCATTCATGGCAATATAAATTCCATGTTCCAGGGTCTGAACATAGGCCATGGCAGCACCCATATTGAACAATCCATCAGAACTTCCAAATACAATGGGAATCATGGCGCCGGTGAGGATAATTGTTTTGTCCTTGATATGCTCCGCCAGATAACGAGCCGATTCAACCATCGTGTCGGTACCGTGTGTAATTACAATGCGATCCATGGTACTCTTGCGGCAGTGGGTCAGAATGATCTCCCGGTCCTGCTCGGTCATTTCCAGACTATCGATCATCATCAGACTACGAATATTCACATTGAGTTGCGAACGACCCTGCTCCAGCATTTGCTTCAGGTGAGTGTCTCGAAAGTATAAGTCTCCATTGAGCTCGTTGTATTCCTTATCAAAGGTGCCCCCTGTGATGAATATCTGTATTTGCATCTTGCCTGTTCTCCTGAACTATGATTTGTCTCCGTCGCCCAATCATTTGGAAAACGGCATGCTGAGAAAGTACGCGAGAGCTGTGCATCGATTAACAAAAAAAGAGCAGGATTAATTGATAAAATTGCTTAGAATAAGAATCGTTTCAACAAAGGAGCTTCCATGCTGGAAAAAACGGGCAGACGCTGGCTGCGAGTCATCCATATTGTCTTTATTGCTTCTCTTATGGGAGGACTGGCATCTATTCTTGCTATTCATGTTCTCCCTGGTTTAGATACGCGTCAACTATTTATCGCTAATTACTCTATCTACTCACTTTTTAATATGGTGGTGACCTGGTCATTTTACGGGGTGGTGACCACAGGTCTGATATATTCTGTTTTTACCCACTGGGGTCTCACCAAACACTGGTGGATTATCGGAAAATGGACTGGAACGGTCGCGCTCTTTATTCTCGTATGGATCTGGCTGGGACCGGCCATCAATGGGATGGTGGCTCTCTCAGATATTGGAATGCAAGAATCAGCAGTACCCCATGATTATACGGAGTATCACAACACTCTGACACCGGTGATTGCTGTTGCACTACTGATCATGTTCACCTTGATATCAATCACTATTTTTAGACCCTGGGGTCAACGATCTCAAAAATACGAGATGCGCAGGGGTCTGGTGCTATCCCTGACCGGTATTGGAGTTGTTTTAGGTGTAGGCCTGGGGCTCATCGGTTATTACGATTTAGAATCCTATCGTAATATGGAAATCGGAAATCCTGATTTAACCCAAGTACCTGATGGTATTCATCGTGGCTCGGTGAGCTATTCGGGATTTGAATATGCTGTTGCTGTGAAAATGAATGAAGCGATGATCGTAGGCGTGGGGGTAATTCAGAATCGAGATAGTGACTATGCTCGATTTGCTGAAGGAATTATTCCTCGGGTAATCGAAAAACAAAGTCCTGATGTTGATGGAATCACAGGGGCCACGACCACCAGTAAATGTTTGATGAAGGCGATTGAAATTGCCCTGGAAGGAGCGATATGAATGTAGATAAACGTGTTATCCGTAAATTTGAGAAGAAGACCTGGAGTGAAGTAAAATCCAAAAATTCCTGGCAGGTTTTCCGCATAATGGCTGAATTTGTTGAGGGCTTTGATGCTTTGACACAGGTGGGTCCTTCTGTAACCGTTTTTGGCTCGGCACGCACCAAGCCCGACGACCCATATTATGAAATTGCACATCAACTCGGCACCTTTTTGGCCCAGGAAGGCCTAAGTGTCATCACAGGTGGTGGTCCTGGTATCATGGAAGCCACCAATAAAGGCGCTAAGGAGGTTGGCGGTGCTTCGGCAGGTGTTGGTATCGAGTTGCCCTTTGAAGCCTCAAATAACGCCTATATTGACTCTGACAAGAACATTACCTTCCGCTACTTCTTTGTGCGTAAGCTCATGTTTCTCAAATATTCTCAGGCTTTTGTAGCCTTTCCTGGCGGATTAGGTACTCTGGATGAACTATTTGAATCCCTGACCCTCTCACAAACAGGTAAAACCCCCAAATTCCCAATTATTCTAGTCGGTCGTGATTATTGGTCCGGTCTGGTGGACTGGCTCCGGGAGAAGGCGCTGGCCCAAGGGTATATTGGTGCCGATGATCTTGAATTGTTTCGGGTTGTTGATACAGCCGAGGAAGTCATGGATTCCATAACAGGCTTTTTTGCGAAATTCCGCAAGGAGATGGTACCGAACTTCTAATCCATGGTCATAATTACACACAATAATACTCATTTAAAAAACGAGTAAGAGGATATATGAAAAAATTAACAATAATTATAATTGCTCTCACCACCTTAACCATGCTGGTGAACTGTAGTGATGATCATGTAAAAAAAGCTGAGAGTCATGATACTCACCACAAAATGGCTGGTCAGGATGATAGACCTTCGGGGCTGGTATTAAATGATGGTAAAAAGTGGAAAATGGATGAACACACGCGCATTAGTTTTGTAAAAATGGCAGATTCATTTTTAAATACTGATCATGCATCAATGGAAACCACCGAGTTAAAAAGTGTGGGAGGTGAGCTTCAAACAGAGCTGAATGTCTTAGTCAAGGGTTGTACGATGACTGGTGAAGCTCACGATCAACTCCACGTGTATCTGGCAGGTTACATGCCTGCTGTTAAGACGCTCTCACAAAATGGTGATATGGAATCCGCAAAACAGGTCAAACAATATCTTGAGATATATGACGACTACATGGAATAGATGATATTGAGTTTGGAAGATTGGGACACTGCGCTTGCCAGGTAGGCCTTAGCACAATCCCGGCGTCCTCAATTTTTGGTGCTTGAACTTGTAATATTAGATTTTGGAATCAAAAAATATATTGGTGTTTTTTTCAGCTGAGTTTTTGTTTGAGTTTGGTGACATAGCGACGGCTCATGACATAGGGCTCTTCAATGCCCTTCATGTAGACGCGGTATGAATTGTTAAACCACTCTTCCAGTCGATCTACAAATTCCATGTTTACGATGGTCGTGCGGTGAATCCGGTTAAAGAACGCGAGGGGTAACCGAGTTTCCCATTCTGCCATAGATTTATGAACCAGTACCTTCTTCATATTTGTGCACAAGACCTCAGAATAATCTCCAGCTGATGTGATACAGACAATGGTGGAGATTTTCAGGAAACCCAGACTGGTATCCAGTTTGAGGAGTAGCCGATCATGATATTCCAGCTCCCTTAAGTCATCTTCAACTTCATCGGGAATCAACTCAAGTCGTTCGATGGATTGTTGGAGGCGGTCAACACTGACTGGTTTTAACAGGTAGTCCAATGCGTTGACTTCGAAAGCGCGTAAGGCGAATTCGTCATAAGCGGTGACAAAAATGACCCGTATATCTGAACTGATATGTTCCAGGACATCAAAGCCATTCATGCCTGGCATCTGAATATCCAGAAAAACCAGGTCCGGCTCCAACTCTTTGATCATATCTAGAGCATCCTGACCATTAGAAGCTTCACCCAGGACTTCAATATTTTTGTGATTGTTGAGAAGTAAACGTAAGTCATTACGAGCAAGACGTTCATCATCAACTACAATGGCACGATAAAGCTTAGACATGATTTCCCTCGACATCGCGTGAAATTGAGATCTTAATGACCACACAACCTTCTTCTTCTGATGTGCTCAAGGCGTATTTCCCGGGGAATCTATTTTCAAGACGTTCCTTGACATTTTTCAGGCCTGTCCCTGTACCTGCTGGACGACCACGTCCCTCCGCATCATCAGACAACCAGGTTCCGCTATTTCTAACAAAGATGGATAATTTATTATCTTTGATCTTTGCTTGAATATTAATCTTCAACGGCATGCTTGAAGTTTTCATCCCGTACTTCACCGCATTTTCTACCAGGGGATGGACGAGGAAGCTGGGGATGGGATATTCTTCAGCCAGAGGGTCAATCTCGAAGCTAACTTGTAGATTTTCCTCATAGCGTTTCTCTTCTATAGCGAAGTAATGTTTAATAGCTGTGATCTCTTCACTAAAAGGTACATCACCATTGTTTTTACTCACAAGGGAGTAACGTAGAAGTTCGGCCAGCTCAGTCACCATATCCCGGGCTTTGGCCTGGTCTTCCAGAATAAGGGCACGAATAGAATTTAGAGAGTTAAAGAGAAAGTGAGGATTCAGTTGATATCTCAACATCTGAAGCTGGGCACTGTGGGCAAGAAGTTCAGCCTTCTCAGTGCGGGCAAGTTGCTCATTCCATTGTCTCCAGAAATTGATCAGAAAGTATAGTGTCGACCAGGTAAACAGGATAAATGAATTCCAATAGATCTGACCAATATTCTTGCGCATGGTGATTTTATCCAACGCCTGCTGAAATTTTTCAATACCATAAATGGGATAGGATACAAGTCGATCCACATAAATCCAGATCACAGCGAAGGTGATGGATGTCAGGATAACAATAGCAGAGACATTCAGGAGGGATCTGTGTTGGTAATCCAGCTTTTGATAGATTTTGCGCATAATGATGGTCATTACAAAAGCCACCACGTAGGTTACGGCAAATCCAAAGGTATTGGCTAAATCAAGGTCTTTGTAGGAGTAATAAATTAGATAGTAGATTACACCGTACAGGAACCATCCTGAAATTTGGAGTACCCAAAAGAGTGAAATTTTACTCGGATCGGAAGTGGATGTCATAAGCAAAGATAACTTTCGTGGATTGGATTGAAAATATTATGTAGAAAAAGTTGTTTCATCAGTTTGAGCCCAATATAGATGAGAAGGCTACCAGAATATTCTGATTTAGCCCAACGGCTAATAAGTACGGCGAGCGGTTAGGAAAGAATTCCCCAGAGCTGTTTCAAGTTGGAAATGATGGGGATGGCATGCAGATTCTGGTTGCTCCAGGGATTGATAAGGCCAATTCCTGCAATAATGATCGAGCAGACAGCCAGAGTCCATAAAACTGGTTTTCCCCAATGCCAATCTTTCAAGTAGTCGAGATCGAAGAGGTAAAAGAAAAGGAGGGGCAGCGTGGGTACAAACCAACGCATACTGTAACTCCACCCCCCGTAATTAGAACTGAATAGCCAGTAGTAGGACATCAGAATAATTGAGCCCAATAGAATGATGAGGGTTTCAGCCTGAAAGACTTTTTCTCTTTGAGCATTTCTGATAGCCAGGGGTACCAAAAGAAACAACATGGGATTGTACCAGACGAATCCCTTAGACCCGAATAGGCTTATAATCGCATAGTGAATAGTGAATAATGGGCTATTTATGCTCACTCCTGAGAGGGCCTGCGAATCTGTCCAGACAGAGCCTTCGAATATAAAAAATTCAGGATTAATTTGGAGTGGTAAAATGGTTCCCCCGATAGCGTAATTCACTCCAAAATGTATGGTGAGAGGAATGAATACTCCAAATAAGAACAACCGTGTCGGAGTTGCAGTGCGCCATTTGTGTGCGACTAGTAGACTAAAACCAAGTGGAAAAATAGCCGTGGGCATATCCATACTGGCTGCCAGCCCGAAAAACAACCCTGACCAAAGGAGCGCCGATTTCACATCCTTGTGCTTCCCTTTCAAGTAGAAATAGAATGCAATCATAAGACTTGAAGCAGCCAGGCTGTGATTGTTGAAGCTGGAAGTCCAGGCAAATGCAAGGGAAGCAAAGGCATAGATAAAGACGGCGAGGGGAATTTTGGCTTCTTTGACTGGTGCGAAGGTGAGGGCACAACGAAATGCCAAAATACTGGCTATCCAGAATATTTTTATAGTAAAGAGGATGATGAAGTAATAGCTCAGGTTCCAGCCATAATCCAGACTCAGTCCAAATGCGTGGAGCGGCGCGTAAATAATGGCGGCCAACAGGGAAGGAAGAGCAGGTTTATCTGAATAGAAATGACCATTGATGAAAACTTTGTCTCCACCGTTCACAAATATGCTCTCATCAATGATAAAACTGTGATGCTCTACCAGAGATTGTGTCAATGCCATCCTGCTGGCTTCGTTCCAACCATTGATTCGAGGGTTGATGGTGATCAGGGATACCACAACTAGAAGGAGAAAGAGAAGTTTGGGGGATTCAAGTATTTGGTTCATGCTTAGGCTCGGACCCAAAATAGTAATCTGAATTTGAACTGCAAGATGGCATCCGGGTTCATTACCCTCCAAAGTTCGTCATTTTCCGCTTCCACTGTTAACTCAATCTGACTAGACTGCCTAGCATGAACCTGATCCTGCTCAATCGTGATGATTTTATCGCTGAAGACCGGGTCCGCCTGAGCGGTCGCAGGCTGGAACACATCAACACGGTCCATCGAGCAGAACCTGACACTCAACTACGAGTTGGGTTGCTCAATGGCAAGACAGGCCACGGATTGATCACGCAGATTGATCCCAATTTTATAGAACTGACTGTTGTGTTAACGCAACCACCACCAGAAAAACTCCCGGTTACCCTGCTTTTGGCTCTTCCCCGACCTAAAATGCTAAAGCGAGTGATACAAAGTGTCACCTCCCTCGGTGTCAAACAGATCTACCTGATCAACAGTTACCGAGTGGAAAAGAGTTTCTGGAGCAGCCCCCTCCTGCAGCCGGATAACCTGCATGAACAGCTCCTGCTCGGTCTGGAGCAGGCTCGAGATACAGTTCTACCGGAAGTTCATATACGCCAGCGCTTTAAACCCTTTGTAGAGGATGAATTACCGGAATTATGCGAGGGGACCAAGGCTTTGGTCGCCCATCCGACTAGCGCAAAGAACGTATTACTGGAACCTAGCCAACCAACCACCCTTGCCATTGGACCAGAAGGAGGCTTTATCCCCTACGAGGTCGACAAGTTTGCAGCTTGTGGCTTTACTCCATTCAGTTTTGGTGAGAGAATTCTGCGCGTAGAAACAGCAGTACCGGCTATTCTCTCACGATGGTTACCTATTTAAAACCCCGCTTTCCAAGTCCAGATTAAAAACTCAGAACAGGGCACTGTATTCCTGAACCGGGGTCTATTGATCTGGTTTATTGTAGCTATTAGTCTCATCAAAGAAGGTAGGGAGACCTGCTGAACAAGTGATTGCTCGACGCCAATGGTTGACCGCTCAACGAATCCGGGAGCCATCCGTAGATAAATTTGATGGAATCCTTTTCCCTTAATTAAAATAGCGACACAATACTCAAGGGAGGGAAGCATCCATGAAGAGAAATAAACGAAATTTTGCTCAATTTTTTATCATTATCCTGGTAGCATTTGTGTTCATGGGGTGTAATAGTATTCAGCAGGGGAAGGACCTAATTTTTAAACAGGTGAATCGCGGTCAATTACTTGCAGATGCGGCGACAGCCTATCGCGCTGGAGATTTCACTGAAGCCGGAAAAAATTATAAGAAAGTACTCATTCACAACCAGGACGATCCCATTGTGTCCTATAACCTGGCCTGTTGCTATGCCCTTCAGGGAGATGCAAGCAAAGCCAGTTTATTCGTAACACATGCTTTCCAAAATGGGTTCCGAGGACTTGACCTCTTTTTTAAAGACAAAGACTTTGACCCCGTGAGAAAGGATCCCGAATTTCAGAAAGCTGTTCAGGATATAGAGGAGCGTTTTAAATCTATTGGGACCATGGAATATGTAGAGGCGTCTTCTCTACAGCCTTATCGAATTCGCTTCCCCAGTGACTATGATGCCAGCAAAAGTTACCCTTTATTAATTGGGATGCATGGTATGGGAGGTAATTCTGAGGGCTTCATCAGCCAATATGATAAACTGGAAAATCCACAGGTGATATATGTGACGCCAGAGGGACAATATCCACTGTCCATGCATATGGGTCCACAGTGGCATCGGCGAACCTGGTCTATCACTGAAGCTGGGAAAAAGGCCTGGAAATCCAGCGATAAAATGGTCAGTGACTATATTTTGAAAACCATAAAAAAGGTGTCGGGAGAATATAAAATTTCTGATGTTTATCTCATGGGCTTTTCACAAGGGGCAGTGTATGCCTACACCATTGGTCTTCAGAATCCAGATATGATCAAGGGTGTAATTGGATTCAGCGGGTATCTCATGAATACAGAGGAGGATAAGTCAATTCTTACTCAACAGGATATTGAAGCTGGCAATGATGTACGACTATATATTGCCCATGGAATTGATGATGCTGCTATCAAAGTAGAGACTGCGCGGGAGCTGAAGAAAATGTTTGAATCAGAGGGCTTTGATCTGACATATACAGAGTTCGAGGGACGTCATGGTATCAAGGCCGACGTATTTAACGATGCTGTAAGGTGGATGCAGTTATAGAATTTTCGGGATTCATTCTAATCTGAATGAATACAAGAAGCCACCTCTGCCAGGTGGCTTCTTTGTTTTAAGATAGAAATCTGTTTATCATACTTCGCATGAAACCGCACATGTTCACGTATTGACAGTATATGTGCCTTAATCCAGCAGCGACCTCATTACATACTGAAGGATACCACCATGACGATAATATTCCAGCTCGTTGGGAGTGTCAATCCGAGTAGTTGCCATAAATGAAAAATGGCTCCCATCTGTTCTGGTACACTTGACTTCCAGTTCTTTACCTGGTTTGAGACCTTCAGAGATTCCAGCAATAGAAAAAATCTCTTCACCTGTTAATCCAAGGCTCACCCGGCCCTCTCCATCTTTGAACTGCAATGGTAATACACCCATACCAATCAAATTACTTCTATGAATTCGTTCAAAGCTTTCAGCAATAACGGCTTTGACACCCAGTAGATAAGTACCCTTTGCTGCCCAGTCACGACTGGAGCCTGTTCCATATTCCTTCCCAGAAATAACAACTAGAGCTGTGCCTTCAGCTTTGTAGGCCATAGCACCATCAAAAATCGTGGTCACATTTCCTTCAGGTAATTTTTTGGTAAAGCCACCTTCAGTATCTGGAGCAAGAAGGTTACGAAGGCGAATATTTGCAAATGTCCCGCGCATCATAACTTCATGATTTCCTCGGCGACTGCCATAGGAGTTGAAATCCTTCACATCAGTTCCATTGTCGATCAGATATTTTCCTGCCGGAGTATCTGCTGTAAATGAACCAGCTGGCGAAATATGGTCCGTGGTGACTGAATCACCCAGAAGGGCCAGTACACGGGCATCCTGGATATCACTCAACTCCCCGAATTCACGGCTCATGCCATCAAAAAATGAAGGTTTACGGATATAAGTTGAATTGGCTTCCCAGTCAAAAGTATTACCCTTGGGGGCATCCAGGTTTTGCCAGGTGGCATCGCCACTGAACACATCAGCATACTTTGCTTTGAACTGTTCAGGCTTCACAGCCTGGGCCACAGCATCTGCAATTTCCCGGGAACTGGGCCAGATATCTTTCAAGAAAACATCATTCCCATTTTTATCCTGCCCCAGGGCATCATTATACATGTCAAAATCCATGGTTCCAGCAAGAGCATAGGCTACGACCAGCGGGGGTGATGCGAGATAATTGGCTTTGACGTGGGGACTGATACGTCCTTCAAAGTTGCGGTTACCAGAAAGGACAGAGGTCGCTACCAGTTCTCCATCCTCGATGGCAGTAGCAATAGCTGGAGGTAATGGGCCACTATTCCCAATACAAGTAGTACAGCCATAGCCAACCAGATTGAATTTCAGTTTGTCCAAATAGGGGGATAGACCAGCAGCATCCAGATATTCAGTAACAACTTTGGAGCCAGGACCCAGGCTGGGTTTAACCCAGGGTTTGATATTCAGACCAAGTTCAACGGCTTTTTTGGCAAGCAGTCCCGCACCGATCAAAACGCTGGGGTTAGAAGTGTTGGTACATGAAGTGATGGCTGCAATCACGACAGCACCGTCCTTCATTGCGAAATCTTCACCTGTTACAGCAACAGATCCCTTGCTCTCGCCTCGAAGAACTTCCAGATCTCGCTCCCAGATTGTCTTTGATTGTCGTAACTCAATGCGATCCTGGGGTCGTTTAGGTCCAGAGATGGAGGGCAGGACAGTGCTCATATCCAGGGCAAGATTGGCAGAATAAACGGCATCTTCAACTCCGGCTTCATAATACATACCCTGAGCTTTGGTATAAGCTTCAACCAACTCGACCTGTTCATCATCTCTACCACTAAAACGCAGATACTTAAGTGTGGCGGCGTTCACAGGGAAGTACCCCATCGTTGCGCCATATTCAGGTGCCATGTTGGCGATAGTAGCCTGGTCTTCCAGACTGAGGTGGGCAATACCGTCACCATAGAACTCTACAAATTTTCCAACCACACCTTCTGCTCTGAGCATTTCAACAACCGTCAAGACGAGATCTGTGGCAGTGGTGCCTTCTGCCATTTTGCCACTAAGTTTAAAACCTACAACCTGGGGGATCAGCATGGAGATCGGCTGTCCCAGCATGGCGGCTTCAGCTTCAATACCACCGACACCCCAGCCCATGACACCAAGCCCGTTGATCATGGTGGTATGCGAGTCGGTCCCCACAAGGGAATCAGGATAAATCTGAGTGCCCTCATCAGTTTCATTTTTAAAGACAACCTGTGCCAGGTATTCCAGGTTGATTTGATGAATGATGCCTGTATCAGGTGGAACCACATTAAAATTCTTAAAAGCACCCTGCCCCCAGCGTAAAAAACCATAACGCTCGCGGTTGCGTTCCATTTCAATTGAAGCATTTTCGGCAAAGGCAGAATTCGAGCCGAATTTATCAACTTGAACCGAGTGATCAATGACCAGATCTGCTGGTTGGAGGGGATTGATTTTTTCAGGGTTGCCACCCAGATCAGCCATGGTATCGCGCATCACAGCCAAATCTACTACTGCAGGTACACCTGTGAAATCCTGGAGTAAAACACGACTGGGTCGGAGCTGAATTTCATGTGCTGGTTTCGCTTGAGCATCCCAGTTAAGAATTGCATTAACATCTTCTTTGCTAACTGTGACATCATCCTCAAAGCGCAGCATGTTTTCCAAGAGGACTTTATGAGCGATGGGTAATTGCTTAAGTTTTTTATCGGCGTTCAGTTTTGTGAGGGCAAAGTATTCGTGGTTTTTGCCATTAAGGTTGAGATTTGACCGGGTCTGAAAACTATTCAGAGATTTGGTTTTATTGGCCATGGGAACTCCTGAAATTTATAGGGTTGTTCAAAGATATGTTAGGTAGGAGGTTGGTATATTCTATCAAGCGAAACACCTTACAAACTAAGCTTTTGCCTGCCAAAATCAATCGCCATACCATGTGTCAATCAAAATGATTTACAAGTGCAAATATTCAACTTGACATATATATGAGAATTGCTATATTGGTGACCAATATTATCACCAAAGCGTTACCAAATTTTTATCATGAATGCTGTAAATAACATAGTGTTTTTCGAGGCGGCCTCAAAAGTTCTCAAAGCTTTGGGGCACCCAGAACGGCTGAAAATAATTGAACTGCTCCAGACTGGTGAGCAGACAGTTGGTAGAATCCAACAGGGAATAGGTCTGTCCCAGCCCGTTACCTCGCAACATTTACGCTTTATGCAAAACAACAATATTCTCGCATCACGTAAAGAGGGGACCAGCACATATTATTCATTAGCCAGTGACATGATCCGCAAACTTCTGGAATGTATGAATTCCTGCAGACTGGACCTGGAGACAGGTGAAATGCAGATGAAAGATATATTTCCAGAGTCAAAAAGGAGTAAACATGAGTGAAACCAAACCCAAACGATTAGCTCTTATAGCATCACAGGGAACCCTGGATTGGGCATATCCACCCTTTATCCTGGCCTCCACTGCTGCCGCAATGGATATGGAGGTAGGAATCTTCTTTACGTTTTACGGATTGACACTACTTCAAAAAGATCTTTCTGCCAAGGTTGCTCCGCAAACAAATCCAGCGATGCCTATGAAAATGCCTTTTGGACCCCAGGGCTTCCAAAATATTAGTTGGCCGATTCCAAATGTTATCGCTGGAAACGTACCTGGGTTTGAAACCATGGCTACATCGCTTATGAAGAAGACTTTTGCAAACAAAGGCGTCGCCAGCATAGAGGAATTACGTGATATCTGTGTAGAAATGGGAGTAAAACTGATTGGTTGTCAGATGACCATGGATGTATTTGGGTTTACTAAAGATCAATTCATCGATGGTGTTGATCTGGGTGGAGCGGCAACTTTTCTAGAGTTCGCAGCTGACTCTGATATATCTCTGTTTGTTTAAACCACTTGTAAAAAAGGAAATCAAATGAACGATCAAGCATATGACCAAGAACTTGACTGCAAAGGTATGAATTGTCCTTTGCCTATCCTGAAAACCAAGAAACAGATTGATACAATGGGTTCTGGAGAGGTTTTAAAAATGATAGCCACTGACCCGGGATCTATTAATGACATGACTTCATGGACAAAACGTACCGGTAATGAACTACTATCACACTCTCAGGATGGTGGCGATTACGTTTTTTTTATAAAGAAAACGTAATTGATACCTTGAGAACCTCTTGGTCCATTTGTTATCAGAATAATAAATAAAGGAATACCTAAATGTCTGACGAAGGAAAAGTAACCATATTCGTGACCTCTGGTCCGGCAACTCCACAGCGATGTGCAACTCCATTTTATATGGCCAGTGTTGCTGCTGCCATGGATAATGAGGTAGAAATGATATTCCAGATTGACGGAATTCTGTTGCTGAAACACGGTGTTTCTGAAGGGCTGTTTGCAAAAGAGGGTGGTAAATCTGTGGCCGATTTCATCCAGGATGCGAAAGATGCTGATGTTGAAATGTATGTCTGTTCTGCCGCACTTCAGCTACACGATATGACAGAGGATGACCTGACTGAAGCCTGTGATGGCGTTGTTGGAGCTGCCTATATGACGGATGTTGGCCTCGAAAGTGATATGGTTTTAACGTACTAATAGAAGGGGAAGAGTATGGCTGAATTAAAAAACTGCATGTTACCTGATGATCTTCTGTACCACGTTGAGTATAACGTATGGGTACGCAAGAATGATGATGGAACCGTCGATTTGGGGATGACTGATATCGCCCAAAGCATGGCTGGAAGTATTATCCATTGTCGTCCTAAAAAAGTGGGTCGCTCAGTCAAGCTGGGAAAAAGTGTAGCCACTGTAGAAAGTGGTAAATGGGTTGGCCCCGTTAAAACTCCCTTTGCCGGTGAGATTATGGAGGCCAATGAAGCTGTTGCAGGTGATGGTACACTCCTTAATAAGAGTCCTTATAAAGCTGGCTGGATTGTCAAAATCAACCCCAGCAATTTCGATGAAGAGGCAAGTGCCTTGGTCAACGGAGCAGATGCCATTGTTGGATTTGATGCTTATATGGCTGAAAAGGATATGGGCGAGTGCATTCATTGCGAAGGCTTTGAAGGCTAAAAAAGAGCACTCTGGAGTTTTGGAAAAAATGACCCTGCGCATATTCACTCATCCCGCCTGTTCTGGATGTGGCCCAGCTGTTGAATTAGGCTGGAAACTGTCTGAGTCGGTGGATGACCTATTACTGGAGACAGTGAAGTTGGAAAATAAGGCAGGATTGGCTCATGCTCAAAAGGTTGGAATTAAAACAATCCCAAGTTTGATTTTTTACCGTGATGATGTAGAACAAAAAAGAATTGTTGGTTTACCGAAAGCGGAATTCCTGCAGGAAGTTTACGAAGAATTGAAAGCACTAAATAAGTAGGACTATATATGTCGATTTATAAAGATGCAAAATATATGGATGTCCCCTATGAAGAGAAATTAGAACTCTTCAATGAAGTCAAGGCTGACATGCGATATGGAAATAATTTGTACGGTTGCTATGAATGCGGAATTTGTGTTGCCGCATGTCCCTCCGCCAGATTTTATGATTTCAGTCCCCGCGTTTTTGCCCAGACCATGGCTCGTGAAGATGTGGACACCTTCTATGAGCTGTTAAATGATAGCGTCTGGGATTGCTCTCAATGTTACTCGTGTACCCGTTGCCCCCGTCAGAATAATCCCGGTGGAATTATTCTCATGATGCGCGATGCAGCTGTCCGCCGCGGTTTGCAATCTGCTAAAGATGCTTTACAAGCTTACAGTCGCATTATCTACAAAGTCATGGCCACCGGAACTCAGGTAGCCCCTGATATGCTTCAACCCGACTTTTTCCCAGACTGGGGTAATGATGTAAAAGCAGTTGCTGAAAATCTGGATGTCTGGCGTAGAGCCATTCCCCCGGAGACGCTGCATACCACTGAACTGGCCTGGGATGTTTCTGAAAAAACCAGACTCGAACTTTATATGATCTGGAAATTGACCGGTAACCTGGAGCTCATCGAAGGGATTGATGAGGGAATTTATATGATTCTGGAAGAAGTGATGGAAGAGCTTCTGGAAGACAATGGATATGATATAGATGACTTCGAGAATATCCTGGATGATTGATAAAACAGAGCTTAGCAACAAGGAAATAATATAATGGCAGAGACAACCCAAGCACCGGCAGTACATACCGAGAAAAAGTCGCCAATGCGAGAGTATGTTCGTAAGGGCAAACCACCTACGGAAGATTACCGGGAGAAGCTCTTTGAATTAGAAGCTAAAGGTGAGTTGGAAGTACACCGAGTCCCCGAACCATTTGAAGAAGTAGAGACCAAATATGGCAGGAAAAAAAAGATACCCATCGAACATACTTGGCATCATAAATCCTGCGGACAGTGTGGACATATTCCAGGGTATTCAACAGCCATTTTCTGGCTACACAGACAGTTTGGTCTGGATTACTATGATCCCAAGGATCAATCATCCTGTACGGCCTGGAATTACTATGCTTCTTCTACATCAAACTCCGCCGCCCAGGCTTCTGTAGCTGTACGTAACTTTGCTCAAGCCAAACAGGATGGATATTTCCCCCTGATCCATTGTGGAACCAGTTTTGGTCATTATAAGGAAACTCGGGAAGAAATCATACATCACCCTGAACTAAGAGACCAGGTGCGTCGCATAATGGACAAATTGAAAATGCCCTTTGTCTTCCCAGAAGAGATCGTGCATTACTCTGAATGGATCCATGTCATGCGGCACCGAATTGCAGAAAGACAGGTTCTGGATTTTAGCGATCTAACTGTCACAGTTCATCCCGCCTGTCATTACCACAAACTGGTTGTAGAGGATGCTATCTATGACCGCGAATTATATGATGGACAACGTACTGCTGTGGTAACCAGCTTGGTTGAAGCTCTGGGATCTACTGCAGCTGATTATTCCACCTGGCATGATTGCTGTGGATTCGGCTTCAGGCATATTCTGGTGAGCAGGGATTTTTCGCGCTCTTTTGCCACCATTAGAAAAATTGAACGAATGAAGGAAGAAGTGGATCCTGATGTGACCCTGACCCATGACACGGGTTGTGTTACCACTCTGGATAAAAGCCAATTTGCTGCAAAGGCACATGGTAGAAATGTGGGCATTCCTGTGCTATCCGATGCACAGTACGCTGCCTTAGCCATGGGTGCTCATCCGTATAACGTTTGTCAGCTTCACTGGCATGGAGTTGATAATAAGCCGTTGCTGGAAAAGATGGGAATCGACTACAAAAAAGCATGGGGAGAATTTGAAGCCATCGCTGGAAGAATTGAAAGTGGAGAACTGGATTTTATGACATGGGAGGATGCAGATGTCAAGTAAACCAATATTAGTTATCGGTGGTGGACCTGCCGGTTTAGAGGCTGTGCGTGGGATCGCTGATCTCGGGTATCAGGCTATTTTGATTGAAAAGGCCGATTTTCTGGGCGGAATGCCTATTTCAGCCGACTATGCTGCTTTGACCCCGGATATGCGCAGTCCGGAAGAGGCCATGGGTGAGATGATTGTTGCTATTACGGACAATCCATCTATAGATATTCGTTTGAGTACCACGGTTGTCGGTTCCAAGGGTGATGCGCCCAATATGGAAGTGACTGTGAAAAATGCCGGAGGTGAAGAAATTCTAGAAGTGGGTAGCGTCATCGTTGCCACAGGCTTCAAACATTTTGATCCAGGCAAAGAAACCCAGATGTATGGTTACTATGAGTTTGAAGATGTGATCACTCTGGTGGATGCTGAGAAAATGCTCAAGGCAGATGAGTTTGCCCGACCGTCAACTGGAGAAGCCCCCAAAACCGTCTGTTTTATCCAATGTGTTGGAAGTAGAGATCGTCAGATAGGAAATCAGTGGTGTTCCAAGGTCTGCTGCGGCATTGCTTGTAAGCAAGCCATTGAAGTCAAAGAAGCCGCTCCAGATGCACGCGTTTTTGTCTTTTATATCGATATGCGTACCTACGGCTTCTGGGAAGATGAAATTTATTGGAAAGCCCAGGAAGACTATAATGTGAATTTTATCCGTGGTATTGTTACCGAAGTAACAAAACGAGGTGACACGCTGGTTGTAAAGGGTGAAGATACCACCATGGGTCGTCCCATGGAAGTTGCCATGGATGTAGTTATTCTATCAGTAGGCATGGAGCCCAGTGATGGAACCGTAGAAATGGCTGATACCTTCGAGCTACCCCTCGAACCACATGGCTATATAGAAACTACTGGTGGAGCTTTGAATACAGTTGAAACCACGGTCCCTGGTGTTTTTGTTGTTGGTGCGGCCGCCGGTCCAGCTGATTTGGAAGATTCTGTTTCCATGGGTGGCTCAGCCGTGATGAAGGCCTGTAGTTTTATAAGAAAATCTGAGTTACAACCAGCCTAAATGCTCTACGATAAAGTAAATATTGCAGATGTTGTAGACTCTGAAGCCGCTTTGGAGTTTATGAAAGAAGCGACCAAATTGGCAACTTCCACTGATCTGGAAGATATCGGGCAACGCCTGGAGAATAAAGCCAGATTGTTTTCAGAGCTGTTGTCTGAAGAGCACATTGCAGAACTGACTGCGGATGAATTCAAGCAGCTCATTGCTTCTATTTTTTCCATTAAGCGGAAAGCGAATAAAATCTTGAAGGCGATAGAAATTGAATCCCTGAGAGAAACATTGGCAACTTTACTCTACGGCGATGAAGCCCTGGATGTCAGATTTAATCAAGCCAGTCAGGCACTGGAAATGATGAACGATACGATGCGCTTCAATCTAATTTGCGAATTATTGCACTTCTCTAATCCGCAAAAATATTGGCTTTGGACAAACTGGATCTGGGATTTCAAGAAACATACCGGAGCATTATCTCTGGTTCTACAAGACGATATTGATCTTGAAGCCAAGACTCCAGGGGAGCTGTATGTCAAGATAGGACAAACCACCGCGCTGGTGAATGCTGTAGGGCACCGAGTTGGTTTTTCCAGTGCTGGAGCAGGATTATTCGGAACAGATATCTTTTTTGCCTGTGTGTATGCTGTCTACATGTATACAGTTTTTCGCGTGAAACTTTCCCAAGAATTTAATCGGATATTACCTGAGCTGACTGAGTTGACCCAGCAGATTCTTGGGGTAAAAAGTATGGAGATGAATTAATAATGTCTGAACATAAATATGAAAAATTTGTCCAGAAAGACAATGTCGTAGTAGATGGGGTTGATCTATCCGGTGAGTGGAACAAGATGTATGAACCCCGTGAGATCCTGACCTATGATATTGACGGTCTCGAAAAATTACGTGAGTTACCCGGTGCTAAATCCATCAATGCCTGCTATCAATGTGCCCAATGCATTGGGGTTTGTCCTGTCGATAATGTAGGTAGCTATGGACCACGCAAAATTTTTCGAAAGCTTCAGACCGGTATGGATTTTTTCGATCATGATGATTTATGGCTGTGCACGACTTGTTCAAATTGTCTTCGTGTTTGTCCAAAAGAAGTCGATATGATTCAGATTATCCCTGCAGCCAGAGAACAGGCAGTATTGAATGGCAATGTTCCTGGTGAAATACAGGACATGTTGCAGAATGTTGCTGAATATGGCAATCCTATGGGCGAATCAGCCCGTAAACGAGTGGGATGGCTACGCAAATTTGAAGAACCCGTTCGCGATTTGTCAAAAGAAACGGACCCAGAGCCAGTAGATGTTTTATGGTACGTCAGTGATTACTTCTCCTACCACAATCGTGGAAATGATGCCGCCAAAGCAACTGTACGAGTGTTTAATCGTTTGGGGATTGATTTTGGCATCCTGGGAAAAGAAGAAAAATGTGATGGTGATTCTCAGCGTCTGGTGGGTGAATCCGGTTTATTTGAAGAATTGGCAGAACATAATGGAATCCAGTTTGATAAATATGAACATAACAAATTGGTCGTCAGTGATCCCCATGCTTACAATGCTTTTAAGAATTTCTACCCTGCTGTTACCGGAAAAGAATACAATTTACAGCACTATACCCAACTCCTGGAAGAACGGGTTGATGATTTAGCCAAGCTGATGAAACGGCCCTTCCCCAAGAAGGTTACTTTTCATGATCCCTGCTATTTAGGTCGTCATAATGGCGAATACAATGCCCCGCGCACTCTTTTGAATGCCGTCCCTGAGATCGAATATATGGAAATGTATCGAAACAAAGAACAAGCCTATTGCTGCGGTGGAGGTGGTGGAGGCATGTGGTTGGATGGACTCATGGCGGATAACTCTGCTGAACGTCTATCGGAAAACCGGGTCAAGGAAGCTGTGGAAGTAGGTGCTGAGATATTAGCTGTCTGCTGCCCCTATGAAGTCTCACGTTTTGAAGATGCTGTTAAATCTACAAATAATGATGGTAAGCTACTGGTCATGGATATCATTGAAATTCTTGATTATTGCATGAGTGAAGGCGAAGACACTGCCTGATGAAAGTAGATTTGCACATTGATACGGGACCTTGTGGAATGGGTATGCCAGTGATTCGATCCTGGCAGGCTTTGAGGAATCTCCCTATCGGGGGCGTTCTTCAGTTGAGTAGTGCTCACCCCTGATCAGTCCCTGATATCAACGCCTGGTGCAGGTCGTCCGGACAGAAATTATTAGATATAGAAGAAGCTGGTGATACGAGAAACTTTTTTATCCAGCGTATGAAGTAAATGAGGAGAGAAATATGAAGATCGTCGTGCCTTTAAAACAAGTACCAGACCTGGTAGAAGACCTGGAGGTGGATGCCACTGGAAAAGCTCTGGATGCTGAAGAGGTCAAGTTAAAATTAAATGAATTTGACGATCAAGCACTCGAGGAAGCGCTGCTCTTAAAAGAGAGTGGTGCGGCTGACGAGGTGGTTGCAATGGCTTTTGACGGGGAAGATGTCGACAAAATGTTATTTACTGCCATTGCCAAAGGTGCAAACAAGGCGATCAAATTAAACGGTAGCAGCCCCACAGATATACATCAATTAGCCAAAGCATTTGCCAATGCTGTTGCCACAGAGGGTTTTGATCTGGTTATGGCAGGAGTGCAATCTGCTGATGGTCGCGATGGTCATTTGGGACCCATTATGGCTGAATATCTATCAGTCCCCTGCATCAGTGTCGTGGCTGGTGTTAGCGTCTCTGGTGGACAGGCTACAGTACAGAAGGAATACTCTGGCGGTATGTTGGGCGAGTTTGAAGTAGATCTTCCTGCAGTGTTGGGGATTCAAGCTGCGGCTCAAGCACCTCGCTATGCTCCAGTGAGTAAAGTGAGACAAATCCAACAAACTGAAACCATCCAGGAAATGGATGCCGGTGATTTAGGGGCTGGAGCTGGAAGTGCCATTAGCAGTATGGCCGCACCTGAAAAGGGTTTGGGAGCTAAAATGCTGGATGATGTTGAAGCCTTAATGGCCGTATTGAAAGATAAGGGGGTGGCCTGATGGCTAACATTCTCGTTGTAACCGAACACCTGAAGGGTGAATTCCAGGATATCACATTTGAAATGTTGGGGAAGGCCAAAGAAATTGCACAATCTACTGGTGGGTCATGTTCAGCTATGGTCTTTGGCAGTATGAGTGGTCAAACCGATCAAATGGGAGCAGCGGATACAGTCATTACGGCTGAAGTTGGTGATGACTATAATCCTGAAGCATACGCTGCAGCAGTAAAATCTGTCGTTTCAGCAAATTCTCCAGATCTGATCATGATTGGTTCTACATCGATGGGGATTGATATAGCAAATCCTGTTTCTACAGCACTCGATATTCCTACTGTAAGTTTTTGTGCAGATATCGTGGCTGCAGGAGGTGGATTTACCTGTACAAGTCAAATGTATGGTGGCAAAATGAATGTTGTTAGCAGTGTGGATGGAGCCCTCATTTCTATGGTTCTGGCAGGATCATTCAATGCGGATACCGGGAGAGTTTCCGGGTCACCAGCCGTGGAAGCATCAGCAGTTGAGGCCGGAGCCGGAAAGGTTCGCTTTAAACAATTGATTGAGCCAGAGGCAGCTGATGTTGATATCACTCAGAGTGATATTCTGGTGGCTGTTGGCCGGGGTATTGGCAGTAAAGATGATATCGAAGTTGCTGAAGAGCTGGCAGAAGCTCTGGAAGCAGATATTGCCTGCTCCCGTCCTATCGTTGATGCAGGTTGGATGTCAAAATCTCACCAGGTTGGAAAATCCGGCATGAAGGTAAAACCGAAGGTGTATATCGCGCTGGGTATTTCTGGTGCTCCAGAGCATATCGAAGGTATGAAAGCGACATCTACGATCATTGCCATCAACACAGATAAGAACGCACCTATTTTTGACGTCGCTCATTATGGAATGACGGAAGATTTGTTTGATGTAGTGGAAGAACTATTAGAGGAATTGGATTGACAGATCAGGGACATCCAAGTGACGATTCAGCAGGTAAAAAAGCCCTAAAACTGCTCGCCGTATGCGTGGTTTGTCTTGGGTTGATTTTTTCAGTCGTCTGGCTCATAGAGAATTTTTAATAGTCCGGTATACGCAATAAAAAGAAGGAAGAAAATTATGCCAACAAATATGGGTTCAATCGATCGAGCGATTCGGGCAACTCTGGCAGTATTAATTGGAGTGTTATATTTCATGGATCAAATCAGTGGAACGGCAGCTATCGTTTTAGGCGCTGTAGCAGTTATTTTTCTGCTTACCAGCTTCATGAGCTTTTGCCCACTGTACTGGCCCCTCAAACTTAGTACCGCCAAGAAAGAAGAGTCCTCCTCACAGACTTAAGTCTTTAGATATTTCCCAGTTTTATCAACACGAAGGGTAAAGTGGGGAAGAGAGCTATCAGCAACTCTCAACCTCGTAGTGATTAATCTTAAACAAAGTTATTAACACAGGAGTCAGTCCTAATGCTATCAACCTATGAACAAATTGGATTTATTGTATTAGTCATTGTTTGCCTGAGTCTGGCCTTTGGTAGATTTAGACAAATCTATCAAATCGTTTCGCGTGGTGGCAAGATGGATAGGTTTGATAAACTTATCAGTCGCTTTGTCACTACTCTAATCGAAATCGGACTCCAAAAAACAATCTCTAAAGCCAGACCATTTGTAAGTTTTATGCATAGCTTCATATTCTTTGGTTTTAGTTTTTATCTGCTGGTGAATGTGAACGATATTCTGGAAGCCTATGTGGCTGGTTGGACCACCATCGGTGCTGGTTCCATTGCAGGAGTATTTAATCTTTTTGCAGACCTGTTCAGTGTTCTGGTAATAACAGGGATGCTTTTTTTCCTCTACCGTCGCTTTATTAAAAAACCCAAGGTTTTGGAATTTAATGCCAATGTAAAACTCCACCCCAATGTGGCGGCTGGTGGTGTCAAAAAAGACTCACTTATCGTAGGCATTTTTATTTTGATCCACGTGGGATCTCGTTGGATGGGAACCGCCCTTCATTTAGCAGAAAATGGTCATACAGATGCCTGGTTACCCACAGCAAGTATCCTTTCAGGATTATTCACTAGCTGGTCCCCAGGTGCCCTGGAAACAGGTATCCATGTAACCTGGTGGCTGGCCATGGGTCTTATTGTGGTCTTTCTTCCTTATTTCCCCAGTTCTAAGCACATTCATATGATGATTGCCCCGGTGAACCTGGCCTTAGGTCGCCAGACACCCCGAGGAGCCATGGATGCCATCTCGGATCCGACATCTCCTGGAGCTACAACGCTCACAGATTTACCCTGGCCGCAAGTCCTGGATACATGGGCTTGTATCATGTGTACCCGTTGTCATGAAGTTTGCCCGGCCCATGAGAGTGGTACGCCGCTCAGCCCGTCCGCACTTGAAATCAACAAGCGCTATTTTGTGCGGGATAAAGCCACGGATGTTATCAATGGAAGTGCAGACCTACCCATGCTGGATTACGCCATTTCTGATGATGCACTCTGGTCCTGTACCACTTGTTATGCTTGTGTACAAGTCTGTCCCGTAGGTAATGAACCTTTGATGGATATCGTGGAGCTTCGTCGGAAACAAGTATTTGATGCAAAAATGCCTGATGAACTGGCTGATGTCTTGCGCAGTCTGGATGAACAGGGGAATTCATTTAATGAGTCTGCCCGTAAACGCTCCAAATGGTCCAAGGAATTGGATTTCAAAATCAAAGATGCGACAAAGGAACCAGTAAAATACCTGTGGTATGTAGGAGATTTTGCCAGTTTTAATCAGAATTGTCAAGATACCACCCGCAAAGTCGCCCAGGTGTTGAATGCAGCCGGAATTGATTTTGGTATCATGGGTAAAGGAGAGAAATCAGCAGGAAATGATGTTCGCAGAGTCGGTGAAGAAGGACTCTTTGAGGTGCTGGCAGAACAGAATATTGAATCCATCCAAAAGTGTGATTTTGAAGAAATCTTTACCACAGATCCCCATACATTTAATACTCTTAAGAATGAATATCCAAAGCTTGGTGGAGAGTTTGAAGTCAAACATTATTCATCTTTGCTATTGGACTTAATTCAACAGGACGAGATCAAACTAAAGAAGAATTTGGGAATGAAGGCCACCTATCACGATCCCTGTTACCTCGGTCGCTACAATGGTGTTTATGATGCCCCCAGAGAAGTCATGAAGTTATGTGGTGTCGAAACTGTTGAAATGCCCCGTAACAAGGAAAACAGTTTTTGCTGTGGTGCCGGTGGTGGTCGGGTATGGATGCCTGATCATGAGGATATGAATCAGCGACCCAGTGAAAATCGGATCGAAGAAGCCGTTTCGGTGGGTGTGAATAATTTCACCGTGGCCTGTCCCAAGGACATGACCATGTATGCTGATGCAGTAAAAACATCGGGACATGAAGCAGATATGGCAGTCATGGATATCATTGATTATGTCATGGATGCCATGGATTTACCAGAACCAACCGTGGAAGCAGGGGCAGATGAAGCAGCAATTCAAGTTTAAGCCGGGGTTTTACTATAACTCAAATCACCTTTGGATAAAGGAGGATGATTCAGGTCAACTCCTGGTTGGTATGGATGAACTGGGTTTGGATTCCATGGGAGAATTGGCCTATTTGATGTTGCCAACTGTAGGTTCACCTGTTGAATTAGGTAAAGCCATGGGGTCTATCGAAGCCGCCAAGATGACCAGCGAACTTATTGCCCCCCTCTCAGGCATCGTTATGGAGAGAAACGAAGCCGCATTGAGAAATCCATTGCTGGTAAATGAAAAACCCTATGATGAGGGTTGGTTAGTAAGAATTGAACCGACACAATGGGCTGTAGAAGCCAACACCATGATCTCTGGTGACCAAGTGACAGCTTGGTGGAATGAGGAAATTGAACGCTTTGAGACACAGGGTATGCTTGATTGAACATCTCACGCTATATCGAAGACAATCAAGTCTCAGCAACTTCAGGACTGGCTATTGATGAAATGTTGGCTAGCCGGGTAGGTACCGGGCAATCTCCCCAGACTTTAAGGCTTTATACTTATAAATCACACTGTGCCCTGGTAGGTCGCTTCCAAAATATTGAAAGTGAACTTAACCTGGATTATTGCTTAGAGCACGGCATCTCAGTAAATCGACGTCCCACTGGTGGTGGAGCTATCATTATGGGATCAGAACAGCTCGGAGTAGCCCTGGCTATTCCTGGTAAATCCGACGATTCATATGCTGGCGTGCGTGAACAAATGGCCCGCTTTTCCCGGGGAATAGTAGCTGGTTTATCTTCGCTGGGATGTTCTATTGAATTTCGACGTAAAAATGACCTGGAAATTGCCGGTAAAAAAATAGCCGGTTTGGGACTGCACCGAACCCCTTCTGGTGGCTTGCTATTTCATGCTTCCCTGTTGGTTGATCTGGATGTGCCCCTTATGTTGAATGTACTTAATACACCTTTTGAGAAATTGTCAGACAAGGAAATTTCCACGGTTGCTGAAAGAACCACAACCGTGAGAAGAGAAGTTGGGGAAAATCTTTCAGTCGATGAGGTTCGGGAAAAAATTCTTGAAGGATATCAGGAAGCTTTTCAGGTGGATATTCAAAAGGGAAACTATTCTGATGCTGAGCTGGTTGAAGCCCAAAACCTTGAAAATTCAAAATATTTAGATAAAAACTGGATCTATCAGACAACAGATGTACCAGATTCAACTGGTAAGGCCAAGGTCAAGACGGCTGGCGGATTATTGGATGTCAGGATGGTCCTGGCTGGGAAGATGATCAAATCAACCTTCATCGGAGGCGACTTCTTTACTTCTGAGAATGCCATTGCTGATCTTGAGCAATCACTACGCTGGCACTCCAGCCAGAGCAAACTTATCCTGGGAACAATTAACAAAGTTTATAAACGCTGGTCAGATGATTTAGCGACCCTGCCCCAGGAAGCCTTAATTCGAGCCCTGGAGATGGCACTGAAGCGAGCTGAAGTATCAGCGAAGAAAGTAGCTGTTGATCCATATGGATGTTTTGTAAGCCCGGGAAGTGTGCATGTCTGAGCTCACCATTATCAGCCCACCCCAACCCGTGATAGATACTTCAAAAAATTTAGTCAACCCTGAATGTTTTGATATCCGTCAGGAACATTTCCCCAATGAAATAACTTTTTATGGTCCAGGTTTAAAACCACATAAAACCTCAGAGTTTTCAGGATCGTTAAGGGAGTTTGTATCAATCAGCGTGACTGGCAGTAATTGTGCTCTGAATTGTGAGCATTGTAACACCAAAATGCTGGACAAGATGCTGGATTTACCCAGTTTTGATGGTTCTCTTTTTGATATGGCTGTCAGTTTAAAAGAGAAGGGTGCCAAAGGTTTGCTCATATCTGGTGGCAGTAATGCTATGAACCAGGTTCCTTTGCTACCTCATATTGCTGATATGAAACGCATCAGAAGTGAACTTGATCTGCTTATTCGAGTGCATCCAGGCTTGCCTGATGAAGCAACCTGTCAAGCTTTGAGTGAAGTGGATATCGATGGAGTTATGCTGGATATAATTGGGGACCAGGAAACCATCTCAGAAGTCTATCATCTCAATGCAACACCAGCAGATTATGATAAAGTTCTAGAACGTCTGGATCGTTATGGGATTCCAGCCATTCCTCATATTGTCATAGGTCACTATTTTGGCAAAATGAATGGTGAATGGGCTGCTCTGGAGATGATTAAAAAATACTCACCAAAAATATTGGTTCTGGTGATTCTACTCCCCTTAACCGGAACAGGAATGGAGGGTGTTAAGCCTCCATCAATCAATGAAATCGGGGACTTTTTTGAAACAGCCCGCCGGGCTCTTCCTCAGTCTCCAATTTTACTGGGATGTGCCCGTCCATTAGGAGCCTTAAAAATAGACATTGACCAGCTTGCCATTAACGCCGGTTTAAATGGGATAGCCTTTCCCTCAGAAGGAATAATCAGCTATGCCAAGGAGAAAGGTCTGGAGTCCAAATTTATTAACGCGTGTTGCGGAGTGACGTGGTGAAGAGTTTGGGCGTTAGGAATTATCCGGACCCTGAGTGATTGCAATGCAATCGTATCGAAGGGACCAGGATATTTAATAAAGTGGGAGTCGTGAATACAACATGTACCGCAACGATCAAAATACAGATTTAAGCAATTATTAGTCGAGAATATTTATGAACGCTGAAGCATTAAAATTATCATCACAAGAACAGGCCGAACTGTTGAATATCAGTCCTGATTATGTCCGCATAAGTATGGCAGCAGCTATTGAACTGGGGTTAAAGCCGGGTCGCATCCATGGCTGTGGCTGTGGTTGCATCAACCTACTTCAAAATTATCCTGAGGGCTGCTTTGCCAACTGTAGTTACTGTGGATTGGCGAGAGAGCGTCCTGGACTGGCTGAAGAGAATAGCTTTATTCGGGTGGATTGGCCTCTTTTCTCCACGGAATTAATCGCTGAAAAAATTGCTGAGAAGGAAGCTGAAAGCACGGTTGGACGTGTCTGTATTTCACAAGTACAGGACCATCGTGCCAATGATGATATGCTGGAGATTACCCGGCGGATTCACAGCGCAGCACCTGGAGTTCCCTTATCCGGATTGGTAAATGCCACCACCATGGATGTGCCCTTTTTAAAACAGCTCAAGGCAGAGGGCATCGACATCATTGGGTATGGTCTGGATGCAGTTACTGAAGAATTGTTTATTAAAACCCGCGGCAAAGAAGCCCGGGGACCCCACGACTGGGATTATCACTGGGAAATGGTGAGAGCGGCCCGGGAGATTTATGGACCCATGAATGTCAATTGCCACCTGATTGTTGGCTTAGGAGAAACAGATCGAGATCTGATTGATATGTTCTATAAGCTGAAGGGTGAGGAAATAGCTGGATATCTCTTCTCATTCAATCCAGAAGAAGGAACTGCCCTCCAGCACCAGGAGCGTCAACCCATCCAAAGGCACCGCAGAATTCAACTGGCCAAATACCTCATAGAGGAAAAAGACCTGGAACGCGAGGCCATTCTATTTGATGAGCAGGATCATATTTCAGCCATTGAATCAGAAGATGCCATGGTGCAGGAATCTATTGATACGGGATTGCCATTTATGACCAATGGTTGTCCTGATCGGGATGGGGCAATGGCTTGTAACCGTCCTTATGGTTCCTATCGGCCAGGGGAAGAATATCGTGACTATCCCTTCAAACCAACCGGGATGGAGCTGAATGTAATTCAAGATCAGATGCAGCTCTCCAGCGCAACGAAATGATAAGAGGGTAAAAGAAAAAACCATGACTCAAGCTGTTGTCACACGATTCAATATTCCGATAAACCAACCCCTCAAACACGCTGAGGATATTGAATCTGAATCAAGCTCAATCCGATTGCTCTATTTGGGTCAGATCCCTGGTTGGCAGACCCAGGCAGCCTACCATACGGTTGCAGAGCTAATGACGGCAGAGACACCTGATACCATTATCATTTCTCAGCCGGCTGACCCGTATGTTTGTTTGGGATACCACCAAAAACTGGAGCATGTCTTTGACAGCGAAGCTAGTGACAAATTGGAGATTCCTATTATTCGCAGGAAAATTGGAGGCGGGGGAACTTTTCTTAATAAAGATCAACTGTTTTATCAATGCATTTTCCATTCGAATCGTGTGGCTGCCAATTCTACCAAAGTTTATGAGCAAATGTTGACCCCTGTAGTCAACACCCTCTCACACTATCCAGATATTGAGGCAAAACTGGTCGGGAGTCATGAGATAGAGATAAATGGAAAACGAATTGCTGGTATTGGCGGTGGCCAGATTGGGGAGGCCAGCATCGTTGTCGGAAATATCCTCTTTGATTTCGATTTTGATTCCGCTGCAGCTATGTGGTCAGCACCGAACGAAGCATACCGTGAGTTAGGCAAACAAGCCATGCAGGATCACATGATCACCCTCGACAATTTAGGTTGCGATATATCCATGGATAAAGTTGCTGATCAACTTATTCAGGAATTTGAAAAGCATTTTCAGCGAAATTTGAATCCCAGTGGTTTGTCCATGGCTGAAATTGAGCGTGCAGGACAAATCGGAGCCATGTTAAGATCAGATTCATTTTTGAATCATATTGAGGACACGGGTCCACGTAAACCATTAAAGATTTCCCGGGATGTGTTTATCCATTATGATGAAATGGAAATTAAGGGAGAACAGATAGCAGGCAGCTTCAGGGTTGAATCTGGCAAAATTCATTCAGTAAAACTCGAGAAACCCCATCAGAAGTACGAAGCCAATCTGGTCGGTGAGAGCTTTGAAGACTGGAAACTCAAACTGATCGGGATGGTTTGATGAACCCACATGACAAGAGCAATGGAGCTTTCAGTCTACGGATAATGATGAAGTAAGAGTTAGTTATGTCCAAAGCGCTAAAAACATACCTCGCCGATCCCTTCTTGAAGCACCTGTATCAAGAGATACGAGATGCAGGGTCCATGAAATCAATTTCAATTGATTTGACCCACGAATGCAATCTCCGCTGCAACGGCTGCTATTATTTTTCTGAAGGAATGGATGTTACCCAGTCCCCCACAAATGAAGCCGAATTTGATGCTTTTATTGAGCAGGAATTGGTTAGGGGAACTAATTTTGTGACCATTGTGGGTGGTGAGCCAAGTTTAAGCTTATCTCGACTGAAAAAGATTTACGATAACTTCAAAATGAATGTCTCTACAAATGGTATTATTCCGATACCTGTGGAAGGTCTTGAGCGAATGCCCATAGGTGTTTCGGTTTGGGGGAACCATGGCACGGATGCAGAGATGAGGACGGCTGGGAAAAGAGACATTTTTGCGATCGCTTTAAAAAACTATGCGAATGATTCTCGAGCCTTCTGGTATTACACAGTTACGCCGGGTAATGCCCATGAAATTAGTGATGTTGTGGCTCAATGTGTGGCGAATGGAAATCGAGTTTTGTTTAATTTTTATAGTGATTTGACCAATCTGGGTGGATCCGTAGACCACCGAAAAGGCTTTAAAGAAGTCAGGGCTGAAATCAGTAAAGTTATCATCAAATACCCCGACTCAATCTATCTCTCCACCTACCTCAGCGAGGTCATTTCCACAGGACGCTTGTATGATCAGGAATGGGGCTATAATGTCTGTACCACCATCAGTGAAAACAATCCTGTCAATGCAGCTCGACTAACCAATGGAAACCCATATAGCCCCCACTTTCGTGCCTATAATGCGGACTTGAAAACAACCCGTCGGTGTTGTACGGGGATTGATCGTTCATGTGATTCTTGTCTGGATGTCTGGCAGCACTTTTCCTGGGTTATGGTCAATATGAAGAAGCATCTCGGCTCAAAACAGGAGTTCACTAACTGGCTCACGAGTATGTATCTATTTTACCTGATTAATCGTCTCGTGGATTATGAAAATGGGGTTTTGCATTTAACAGAAATCCACAATCGTGTCGGTGTTTCTGCTTTCACTCTGATCAATGAAGAAATGATTCTTGTATAATTAACATGATTAACCTCAGTCAAAGGTCACTATGAATTACGGATTTGTCATAGATAATCGAAAATGTATCGGCTGTCACGCTTGTACCGTTGCATGTAAGTCTGAACACGATGTGGCTATCGGTGTCAACCGGACCCATGTAAAGTACATTGAAAAGGGTGTCTTCCCCGATGCAAGCCGCTCCTTTTCCGTACACCGTTGCAATCATTGTGAAGATGCACCTTGTACTACAATTTGTCCTACCTCAGCCTTGCATACCCGCATGGATGGTATTGTCGATTTTGATAATGATCGTTGTATTGGCTGTAAATCGTGTATGCAGGCTTGTCCATATGATGCGCTCTATATTGATCCTGACACCAACACAGCAGCCAAATGTAATTATTGTGCACACCGGATTGACACCGGTTACGAACCTGCCTGTGTGGTGATTTGTCCCACTGAGGCTATCATTTCAGGTGATCTGGATGATGCCCATTCAAAAATTGCTTCCTTTGTGGCTATGGAGCATGTGGTCACCAGAAAACCTGAAAAAGGAACCACTCCCAATCTATACTATATCGAAGGTGATTCTGATATGTTGATCCCCACCCAGGCGGATCGTCGGGATGATTATCTGTGGAGTGAGCAAGCCGCTGGGGTGGGGCATCACGCACCTGCAGCTGCCGATGCGACGCAGGAAACAGACCAGGCCAAACTGTTGGTCCAAATGGCCCTGGAGACCCACGCAAAAGGTGGAACCCAACCTGATCAACGGGCGATTGACAATGTTCTTGAAGAATTGAAAACCCAAAAGGAAGATACTACCAGACGCGTATATGATTCTCCCTCCAAGGGTGTACTCTGGGGTTGGGAAGTGCCTGCCTATATCTGGACCAAATCAGTAGCAACTGGTTTGATGCTGGTTCTGGCACTTTTATCCTGGTTTGGAGTCGGTGTTAATGTGGCGGCAGAATTTAATGCCTTCATAACCGCCCTTGTTTTTATGGGTTTGACGGGTGGACTCCTGGTAAAAGACCTGGATCGGCCAGATCGTTTCCTATATGTATTGCTACGACCAAATTGGTCATCATGGCTGGTCCGCGGTGGTTATATCATCACCATCCTCGGTGGTGTAATATCAGCCCTCCTGGCAGATAATTACTTCCAACTGGGGTTCAGACAGGTATTAATCAATATCACAGTGCCAGTCGCAGTATTAGGTGCTATTTACACTGCCTTTTTATTGGCTCAGGCTAAGGGTCGAGATCTCTGGGGAAGTCACCTTGCTCCCATACACATGTTAGTTCATGCTATCATAGCAGGCTCTGCAGCGTGGATGGTTCTGGATACATCTGGCATAGCATTTATCAGTACCATTCTTAAAGGTGCCGTTGTGTTGAACCTGGCTTTAATTGCTTTTGAGTTTATGACTCCCCATGCGACCTCCGATACAAAACGCGCCCACACTCTGATGATATCAGGATACTATTCCCGCTATTTTTACCTCGGTATCATTTTGGGGAATCTGGTACCGCTTCTGATGCTATATACCCTGGATAGCCACCTCATGCTTCTTGTTGCCGCCGGTCTTGCAGCGCTGGGCATTTACCTTACCGAGTTTGTCCGGATTAGAGTTCCACAAATGATTCCACTGAGTTAGGGATAGAAATATGAAACGATCATTTATAGAAAAGCTTGCTGAAGGTATTGGTGTCATCCCGAAAATTTCGCATCATGAAGATGCTTCTGAAGCGTATGCCCTGGAGGGACCGCGTCCCCTCTATAAATATCCTAAGCCAGAAGAGTGGGATAATTTTGTGGAGCTGGACCCCCAAGCCTGGCCGGTGAAAAAGGAACGTCGCTATAGCATCGTACCCACAACCTGCTTTAACTGTGAATCCGCTTGTGGCTTACTGGCGTATATTGACAAAGACGATGATAAAATCCGCAAATTTGAAGGAAATCCTCATCATCCAGGCTCACGTGGAAGAAATTGCGCCAAAGGTCCAGCCACCATTAATCAGGTCAAAGACACCGAGCGGATTCTATATCCCCTCAAGCGAGTGGGAGAGCGTGGTGCTGGAGACTGGGAACAGATTACCTGGGATCAGGCTCTGGATGAAATTGGGGCAAAAATCCAAAAATCATTGAGAGCTAATCGCCGTGACAAAGTGGTCTATCACGTCGGTCGTCCTGGTCATGAGGGCTACATGGAACGTGTGCTAAAAGCCTGGGGTGTGGATGGCCACAACTCCCATACCAATATTTGTTCAGCTGGAGCCCGCGCCGGATATGCCATGTGGCATAAATATGATCGACCTTCACCAGATCATACCAATGCCAAGGTGATTCTCCTGGCCAGCTCTCATCTGGAAACCGGTCATTATTTTAATCCCCATGCTCAGCGCATTATGGAAGGCAAGATGAAGGGTGCCAAACTTATTGTTATGGACCCCCGTCTCTCAAATACCGCCTCCCACGCTGACTATTGGATGCCAACCTATCCCGGTTCTGAAGCCGCAGTATTTCTAGCAATAGCAAAGATCATTCTTGAAGAAGGTCTTTACGACAGAGAGTATATTGAAACCTGGGTCAATTGGGATGAATATCTCAAAGCTGAACATCCCGATTCTGAAGTGACCTTTGAAAACTTTATCGAAAAAACTATTGAAGCTTATGCTGAATTCACACCGGAATATGCCGCACAGGAAGCAGGTATTGAAGCAGAGCAGATTATCGAAGTAGCTCATGTTATAGCTGATGCCGGGTCCCAGCTTTCAACCCATGTTTGGCGAGGTGCTTCAATTGGTAATCTCGGTGGCTGGCAAGTCGCTCGAACACTGCATTTCTTGAATGTCTTGACCGGTTCGGTGGGGACCCCAGGTGGAACCTCACCCAGTGCGTGGAATAAATTTCACCCCGAATTCTTTGATGTACCCCCAGGACCTCCGGTTTGGAACGAACTCCATTTTCCAAAGGAATACACCCTGAATCATTTTGAAATGAGTCAGATTTTACCCCATCTGATCAAAGATGGTCGTGGATCAATGGATGTCTACTTCACCCGGGTTTTTAATCCGGTATGGACCTATCCCGATGGTTTTTCATGGATTGAGATGCTGAGCAACCATGACTCTGTAGGCTGCCACATTGCGCTTACACCCACCTGGAATGAAACGGCCTTCTTTGCCGATTATGTCCTTCCCATGGGTCATGGACCTGAGCGTCATGATATCAATTCATATGAAACCCATTCAGGAATGTGGATCGCCTTCCGTCAACCCGTGCTTAGAGAAAAAGCACGCCGTGATGGCAAGGAAGTCAAATTTACCTATGAAGTGAATCCCGGTGAAGTTTGGGAAGAAGATGAATTCTGGATTGAATTATCCTGGCGGATTGATAAGGATGATGACCTGGGGATTCGCAAACACTTCATAAGTCCCTATCGTGATGGTGAAAAAATAACTATCGATGAATACTACCAATACATCTTTGAGCACACTGATGGTCTTAAGGAAACTGCCGCCAAGGAAGGTCTCACAGCACTCGATTATATGCGCAAGTATGGTGCCTTTAACGTGGTGCCCAGTTTATATGAGAAAAATAAGACTGAAATGTCAGCCGCAGCCAGTGCGAATACGACCGTCAATGATAATGGTAGTGTTTTCAAGGATGGCGAGATCGTTGGAGTAGAAGAGAAGGGCGTCAAATACAGTGGGTTCCCCACACCTTCAAAGAAGCAGGAATTCTATTCTCAAACTACAGCTGATTTTGGTTATCCTGATCAAGCTATTCCTGGTTATATCAAATCCCATGTCCATCGGGATCATATGGATGAAAGCCGTCACGAATGTGTGCTTTTACCAAATTTCAGATTACCAACCCATATCCATTCTCGTTCCGCCAATGCAAAATGGTTGACAGAAATCGCCCACAGGAATCCCATCTGGATCAACACGCTGGATGCTGACAAGCTGGGTGTGAAAACAGGCGAGCTTCTGAAAATCGAAACAGAGATTGGCTGGTTTGTGGATAAGGTCTGGGTCACTGAGGCTATCAAGCCCAGTGTTGTGGCGTGTTCACACCACATTGGACGCTGGCGCCGTAAACAGGATCAAGGCAATAAGTTTATGACCAATACGGTAAACATCAGCAATGAAGGTGAAGGCAAGTGGCGCATGGAAACCACTAGAGGTGTGGAACCGTGGAAAACCAGCGATCCTGATACTCAGAGGGTATGGTGGCGGGATGGAGGTGTTCATCAGAACATCACTCATGCTGTACAACCTGACCCAGTATCCGGTGCCCATTGTTGGCTCCAGAAGGTGGCTATTTCCAAACCAAAAGAGGGTGAGAAATATGGGGATGTCTTTGTAGATACTGAGAAGTCATTTGCTCACTTCAAAAAATGGAACGGATGGGCGAAAGAACGTGAAACACATCCGGATGGTTTAAGAAGACCATTGTGGATGGCGCGTCCACTGGCCCCCAGCAAAGAGCTCTTTTATCTCGAAAAGAAAAAGGGTTGAGCATAGCTGGCGAAACATCGATGAGTTGTTTCAATCCAGTTTGTATTATGCCATATTGCATAATCTCGGAATAATCCGAGACATCAGGGGATTTTAGTGAATTCATATATTGATATCCTGTTTTGGATACGCCAGAAAAAATGGCTGCTGATTGCTCTGGTGTACGGCTTGCTCATGCATCATAGCGTGACGCCCCCGCCTGATCTAAATCCAGCCGCTTTTGATGCTCTTATAATCATCTCAATGGCGTTGATCCTCATTGTTACTGAACCCTTGCCGCTTCCTGCAATAGCTATGTTTATGCTGTTTATGCAGGTGGTCCTGGGGATAGATACAGCCAATAATGTGGCCTCATCGTTTATGAATGATGCCGTATTCTTTATCATGGGATCGCTCATGTTGGCAGTAGCCATTGTGAGTCAGGGGCTGGATAAACGATTGGCCCTGGGGATTATCACGTTAACAGGGCATAAAACCTGGCGGATTGTTGCAGGATTCACTGCGATCTCAGCTATCCTGGCCTCGTTTATTGGCGAGCATACGGTCGCCGCTATGATGATGCCGGTGGGGCTAACACTTGTCAGATATGCCCATAAGGATCCCAGAAAAGTGGCAGGGCTGACTGCTGCCCTACTCTTTTCAATTGCTTATGGCGCAACTATTGGATCCATTGGTACTCCCTCTGGAGGTGGTCGCAATGTTATCATGATGAATTACTGGGCTGAATTTGGATCTGGATCTGTGACTTACCTGGAATGGATCAAATATGTCTACCCCATGGTCTTGTTTCAAATACCCTTTACAGTTTTCATTCTACTCTGGACCTTTAAACCGGAACAGAGCAATCTGGATAGCGCTGTACGTAAACTGGTTGTCGATGTGGCACGAGCAGGCAGGATCAAGGGTCGCGAATGGCTGGCAATTATTCTTTTTATCCTGGTGTTTCTCGGCTGGGTCTTTCTCAGTGAGGATTTTGGGTTGGGGATTATCGCTCTCCTCGGTGTTTTCCTGTATCTGTCATTTGGATTGGTTGAATGGCAAGAACTCAACCGTAAAACCAACTGGGGGGTCATTCTCCTTTTTGGTGCTGCCATTTCAATCGGTATTCAGATGAACCAAACCGGTGCTGCTGAATGGATAGCCCATGTAATCATAACCAATCTAGGTAAGGTTATCGATAGTCCTGCAATTCTCCAGGGAAGTGTTTCCGTGCTTCTCTCCGGTGTCATGTCAAATATTTTAAGTAGCTCTGCGACTGTAGCTGTTGTGGGTCCTATTGTACTGGACCTGGGGGGGGATCAAATTCTCATCGGATTCGCCACTGCAATAGCCTCTGCATTTGGTTATTTCACAGCGGTAGCAGCTCCTGCTTGTACCATTATCTATTCCAGCGGGCTGGTAAAATCAAAAGACTTTCTCAGAGCCGGTTGGAAAATGGGTGTTTTATCCCTTGTTAGCCTGCTTGGATTATCCTTATTATGGTGGCCACTATTATGACAAAGAAGAAAGCTCCATTCGACCCAAAATCTCTCAAGTTTCTCACTGCGGTAAGTAGTGTTGAATATTCTAAGCCCACTTTGAAGATGGGCGCACTCATTGCCTCTGTTTTCGATGCCAGTCATGGTGTGGTTTATGTCGGTGAAAGAGCCAGTGAATTTCATGGTAGTTCTGTCAATCTGACCCGTCAGAATCTGGATAATTGGAATATCATACATCCTGGTCTGGAAGTGCTGGAGTGGGCTTTGCAGGAGCTAAAAAAACTATCCTCCGATAATGAAGAGTTGGCAAAAATTCAATTCAATTCGGATCATGTCTATGAAGAAGATGGTCGTGTCCGGGTCATTTTACCTGATGATAAAGGCTGCCGTATCGAGCTTGTCCTTCGGGAGGGTGAGTTGGTTGATCAGTTGAGGAAGGAAATACAACTGGAGGGTTACGATCTTGCCATTATTGGTGGGAGTCAGAACAAACGCCATTTAGCACACTCCATTCTCCAGTATCTACCCTCCTCCATTTTTGTACTTCAAAAATTTAATCCTCGCAAGAAATATAAACTCTTACTCCTGGTGGATGATTCAACGGCTACAAGCAAGTCCATTGAATGGGGGGCTTTGATTGCGGGGAAATTGGGATGGCCCGTAAGAACGCTTACTGTTTCCAAAACCAAGCGGTTTGGAGCGGGGTATCAGGGTGCCGCAGATAAGGCAAAAGCATACTTTGATTCCAGAGGTATTGAAGTTGAGCAATTTTTTCTCACTGGAGACCCCGTGAGAACCTTTGTTGAGTTCGCCGGAGACAATCACTTCGTCATCATGGGTGCCTCAACCTTGAATCCTGTGAAGCAATTTCTGTTTGGAAGCAAGCCAATCAAGACCCTAGAACAAACTGATGTCCCGATTCTGATCGTCCGATAGCCAGACCTCTCCAATGCATATCTCTGCCGACATGCTATTTTGGATCCAGCAAAAACGCTGGCTCCTGATTGCATTGGTAATTGGAGCCATCCTTTATTTTTTTGTTCCACATCCACAATCTCTTGGTAAGGACGGTTATCACATTCTCATCATCATTTTGATGACCCTCATACTCATTCTGAAAGAACCCATACCCCTTCCAGCCATTGCCCTACAGTTGATATTCTGGCAGGTCATCATCGGGGGCAGCACACCCAATGAGGTTGGCGGCTATTTTATGAATGATGCGGTTTTCTTTATCATGGGATCACTTATGTTGGCTGTAGCTATCGTGAGTCAGGGCCTGGATAAACGCCTCGCTCTGGGGATCATCCGTCTTACCGGCAATAAAACCTGGCGTATTGTGGCTGGTTTTACCGCCATCTCCGCAATTCTTTCAAGCTTTGTTGGTCCCCATATGGTGACAGCAATGATGCTGCCTGTCGCCCTGACCCTGATTCGATATACTTCTAATAGAGGGCAGTCAAACACAGGACTTATTGCTGCTTTACTCTTTTCCATTGCCTATGGGGCAACCATTGGCTCCATTGGAACACCCAGTGGAGGTGGGCGCAATGTGATTATGATGAATTATTGGGCTGAATTTGGATCCGGCAGCCTGAGTTATATCGAATGGATGAAAATGGTTTATCCCATGGTACTGATTGAGATTCCTATTACCAGCTTCATCATATTAAAAACCTTCCCACCTGAATTGAAGGTATTGGACACTGCAGTTCGACGACTTTCTGTAGAAGTGGCTCATGCTGGTAAGATGTCCTGGAAGGAAAGCTTCTCTCTCGTTCTGTTTGCAGCAGTTCTATATGGTTGGATTGCATTAAGCGAGGTTTATGGATTAGGGAGTATCGCACTCATGGGCATTTTCCTCTATTTAACCTTTGGGCTGGTTTCATGGAAGGATCTTAGCAGAGGGGTTAACTGGGGAGTGATTCTATTGTTTGGGGCGACCATTTCCATTGGTGTCCAGATGAAAAATACTGGTGGAGCCGCCTGGCTGGCAGAGGGCAGTGTCAATTTTCTTCAGATTTTGATCCCCAATATTGATACACTGCGTGCCGTTGTCTCCGTAGCATTGAGTGGGGTTTTATCAAATCTACTGAGCAGTTCAGCAACCGTAGCTGTAGTGGGGCCTGTTGTTCTTAATCTGGGTGGTGATCCCATCCTCCTGGGTCTGGCTTCAGTAATATCTTCAGCCTTTGGTTATTTCACTGCTGTCGCGGCTCCGGCTTGTACCATCATTTATTCCAGTGGTCTGGTCAAGGCGCCTGACTTTCTGCGCGCCGGTTGGAAGATGGCGATTATGTCAATCATTTCTCTAGCTCTGGTGGGTCTGGTTTGGTGGCCGCTTATTAGATAGTCACTTTCACCAGTTTTTGAGAGGTGAGGTTTCAAAGCTGTTCGTTAATGTCTGATTGTTGAGTTATCTTTTGCCAATGCTAAACTATGATGTCACTGATATCCGTCGATAATTCAAGCTGAAGGGGGCTTTATGCTAAAGAAAGTAATTGTAGTGGTTGTTGTCATGCTCTTATTGGGAGCTGCCTATCTGAATCATTATCTAAAAATTGGTATACCGGATCATGCTGGTGAAGTCATGGTTAAAGGACTGGACCAGGAAGTGTCTATTCTAAGAGATGCCTCTGGTATCCCTCATATCATGGCTGAAACCGAAGCCGATGCATTCTTTGCCCTGGGCTATGCCATGTCACAGGACCGACTCTTCCAGATGGAATTTCTCCGTGCAGCAGGGAATGGAAGTCTTAGTGAAATTCTTGGTGAAAGCATGTTGAAATCCGACAAATTTCTACGCCGTATCATGCTGAGACCCAGGAATTCGGAGGAGCTATTTGAGACCTTTCCTCCTGGAGTTCAGACTATGTTAACCGCTTTCAGATCTGGCATTAATGCCTTTATCAAAGAGGATCCGGACTTGCCCATTGAGTTCAGGCTACTGGGTCATGCACCCATGCTCTGGAGTATTGCTGATATGATGGCCATTGTGAAACTCCAAAGCTGGCAACTCTCCTATAACTATGACATGGAGTTAATCTATCGTCAGCTCAACGAAAAGCTCGGTGTGGAAAGAGCCGCTGAATTGTTTCCATATTATTCTCCTGAACATCTGAAACTTCTAGATGCTTTTGGAAAAACCAGCCCTGGAGATTCAGAATTGATCTCCCAGGCTACCCAACTCAGGGAGCTGCTAGGTACCAATGGAGGCAGTAATAACTGGGTCGTTTCTGGAGAACGGTCAGTCTCAGGGAAACCACTGTTGGCTTCAGATCCCCACCTGCATGGATCCAGACTTCCCGGACCCTGGTATTTTGCCCATCTTAGTGCGCCAGGTCTGGATGTGGCCGGGAGCTTTTTTCCTGGTTTACCTACTGCCCTGATTGGACACAACCGCAACATTGCCTGGGGTATCACCAATATGGGTCCCGATGTTCAGGATCTTTTTATAGAAGCAGGCAATCCTGATGATACCACCCAATACATGTATCAGGATGAATGGCTAAATTTTGAAATTATCCCTCAGACCATTCGAATCAAAGACAGCGAGGAGGAAGATGGTTTTAGAATTGAAGAATTTGAAATTCGGAAGACCATCCATGGTCCTATTGTTAAAGAGGATGAGGAACTCCTGGCACTATCCTGGACAGGGCATCAATTTGATGGTGAGATGGAAGCTTTTTACCGATTGAATCATGCTCAGGATTGGGGCGAATTCTCACTGGCACTCTCACATTTCTCCACAGCGCCACAGAATTTCGTTTACGCTGATATTGAGGGTAATATTGGTTATTACGGTGCGGGAAAAGTACCCATCCGGAAAAGTGGATCAGGAATCTTTCCGGTGCCAGGTTGGTCAGGTGAGTTTGACTGGGAAGGTTATATCCCCTTCGAAGACATGCCCCATATTTATAATCCCGAAGGTGGTATGATTGTGTCAGCCAATGCAGAGCCTTATAGTGCAGGTTATCCCTATCCCATGCCAGGTGTATATGCACCTGATTACCGGACTCGGCGCATCAAAGATCTCATCGAGTCCAAAGAGAAACTTAGCCTGGATGATATGGCAATTTTTCAATTTGACAGAAAGTCATATCTGGCGCCAGTCTTTCTGAAATATCTCATACCAGTTATCCCAGAATCCCATCAAGATGTTAAAAATCTAATGGAAACCTGGGATCATGAGCTGGATCAAAATGGGGTGGAAGGTTCAATTTATCATGAGACCATGGAAACCTTCCTGAGATTGATATGGGTCGATGATATGGGTCTGGAGTTGGCGGAAAAATATTTGGATACCTGGTATATCTCACTCAACCGCTGGGTCAAGATGCTGGAAGACAATGAGAATCCCTGGTATGATATTGTTGAAACTGCTACTATGGAAACACGTGATGTCTTACTCCTGGACGCTTTTATGACAGCCATGACCAGCCTGGAACAGAAGTTTGAATCTGATGATTTCAAGACCTGGGAATGGGGAGTTATCCACAATATAGCTTTTCATCATCCTTTTGAGGCCAAGGGGGGTCTCATAGAGAAGTTCTTCAATTATGGTCCTTTTCCTTTTGGCGGTGACGGGGAGACTGTCAATCGTGGGACTCATAATTTTGATGCACCCTATATGGCTGAGATGACAGCATCAATGAGAATGCTGGTTGATCTGTCAGATGCTACCCAGAGTCGTATGGCTAATGCCTCTGGACAGGTGGGCATGCCTCTTCACAAGCACTATATTGATCTAGTGGATATCTGGCTGGCAGGTGAATATGTGGATATGCATCTCGATAAGTCAGAATTGGGTGAAGTTCAGGAACTGCGTCTCATACCTGAGTGATCACAATGAACCTTGCGAAGGTTTTAAACCTTCGCAAGGTTTTGACATTCAAATCTCAACATCAGTTCAAATTATTTTCATCTTCTAATGGGATTTGGGTCAATTAGCTCTACTTTTAATCATGGCTTCCATGAAAGGACATATACTCATATCCATGCCTCATCTGACTGATCCATATTTCAGTCGTTCCCTGGTGTTTATCTGCGAACATGATGAGAATGGTGCCATGGGTTTAATAATGAATAAGTCTTTTGATGATAAAGTGGTCAAGGAAGTCTTCCCGACCCTGATAATCAACGACGAGGCCATCAATGAAGCCATATCACCCATGTATTTTGGCGGACCTGTATCGTTGGAGCAAGGCTTTATCCTTCACAGCAGTGACTATGTCAACTCTGATACTTTACCGGTAACAGACGAATTCTCATTGACCAGTAATTCTGCGGTGATTGATGCCATCCAGGAGGGAAAGGGTCCTCATCACTTTAAGATGATGCTAGGTTACGCTGGTTGGGGAGAAGGTCAACTTGAGCGTGAAATAGAAAACGGCGATTGGCTGTTTCAGGAAGTCACACTTGAATTCATTTTTACCGGCAATGATTCAGAAAAATGGATCTCAGCCACCCAGAGTTTTGGTATTGAAATAGCTCCCACTACTGGTGGTTTGGCTTAAGGTACTCTACACCAAATCAGACGAAACATGAGGGGCAGTAACTGCCCCTATGCCCTGCAGTGAAGCTTTACAATACTGTGTGTGACGTCTAAACCAACAGTGTCCCGAATGTATCACCAAAACAGCGCTGGGAGTGAATGGGACCTAAAAAAACCTCCCAATCAGGGGTAGTTTGCTTAAGAATCCACTGCGACCACCAGTAGAGGGTTTTGAGGATGAAGGAGGTAATTCATCACCCTGCTCTTGTGAATAATCAGCCCAATCATCACCCATATAGCCCCACTTTGCAATCGTATCATTTTTGAAAATGAGTCCATATCGATTTTCACCTGACCAGTCATTTGGACGAAACTCTTTGTCGGGCTTTGATTTTGCTGCAATAAATGGTGGCAATATTTTGTTAATATCAAGGACTTGCCTTATCTGCTGTTCCTTCATTTGATATCCCCAAAGCTCAATGACATCATTGTTTGTCAGAACAATACCTGCACGCACTTCGGTCGGTTTTCCTAGAGTACTTCTGACATCAGCTTTTGACATACCGGGTTTAATTAAAAGAGCATCATCTACATCAATGAATTGATGTGAAGATGAGCATCCTATTATTACCCAAACGGCAGTAAAGATTATTACCATTAATTTTGTTCGCATCTGTGTTCTCCCTTTCGACTATGCAATTTTCAAGTCATTATGACGACAATTTCGATTGTAATTCGCGTAATTCATCAAAACACACACGATAAAGTCCTTTTAGAAGGATTTTATCAATGAATTAAGTGCACCTGGAATTATGGAGCAAATTTACGCAGGAAAAAATGAAAGGCAATATCATGATCGTAAGTATCATCTATGATATCGGAGTATGAATTGAACAGGCATGCTTCAATCGTTTGCGGAAAAATTCACACCGATATTCTGATGACTTTTTAAGCCTGTTCTCAAGCGCGTCCGGCTTCGCGTAATCTCTCTCGCCGCGACAAGAAGTGGTCAAACAGGTTTAAATAACCAGGTTAAACTGAGTCCAGTTGTACTCTAGTGAGTATTGCGTAGTGTGAAGATTTAACAGTTTAGCTGACCGCAGCCTCAAGCAGTTTTATGCTACCCTTGTCTGCATCAATCTCAGCCTTGACACCGAGGGGAATGGTGAACTTATCCTCGATATGACCGATCATTGATCCAAACCAGGCGGGGATACCAAGGGGCTTAATATGATCATCCAGAACTTCTTCTAAAGTGAGGGACCCATAACTTTCACCAGAATCGCATCTACTGCACTTTCCAAAAATAAATCCAGATATTTCACCAAGTATACCTGCCAGTTTGAGCTGAGTGAGCATCCTGTCAACGCGATAGATATCTTCACCGACTTCTTCCAGGAAAAGAATGTTGCTCTTAAAATCAGGTAAATAATCTGAGCCTACCATGGCAGTGAGAACAGACAGGTTACCACCTAACAACTTACCCTGTGCCTGACCCCCGTGAATGGTCAATATACGGTCCTTCACCTGAGTCAGGTTATCACCCTTGTCAGTAGGGTTTTCCATCGTAAAGGATTGGCCCTCAAAAAGGAGCCGTTTGACATAATCGGTGGAGTACTCATTCCAGGTAGAGATGCCCACAGGGCCATGGAAGGTAACCAGCGAGGTCTTGGCATTGAGAGCCAGGAGCAGACTGGTGATATCACTATAGCCCATGATAATTTTGGGATGCTTTGCGATGGTTTTATAGTCAATTAAATCCAGAATACGATTGCATCCCCAACCACCCCTGAGGGTGATGATGGCATCTACGTCTGGATCAGAATACATACTGTTTATATCAGCCGCTCTGGCTTCATCGGTGACAGCAGAGATATCCATATCGATCCATGAGATGGTCCCCGGTCTTCATTTTTAGCTCAAGAGCCTCAAAGGTTTCCTCGGCGATGACAACATCTTCCGGGTGGAAGGTTGCGCCTGCAGGATTGACGAGTCCCACAGTATCCCCAGGTTTCAGGCGGGGAGGTTTCAGGGCTGATTTTGAAAATATTCCGGAAGCAGATGCCATGGGAACCTGTGTGGCTACTAGTCCAGTTCCAACCATTTGTAAAATTTGCCTGCGTGTAATGCTCATTATTACCTCATGAATGAATGTTGTCCTAAACTAGTCCGAATTCAAAGTCTTGGCAATTATAAGCTGTGCCTGCTTGTGTGATTGCTGTTTCCATCCTAACTTATTAATCACAATATATGGGGGCACTCTTGAAATTTTTGATACGACATTCCTTCTGCTTCAGTTTGGTGTTCAGTCTACAGTCCCAGAACTTAGACCATGGAGACATCATCCAAAAATTAGAAGTCCACATTAATAATCAATTTATTAAAGCAATCATCTTTTAGAATCTGGTTATTAATTCTTCAATAGAGACAATCATGTATTTAAAACGAATAGGATACATTTTACTCATAATTTTGGCTCTATGGAATTGCGAGCAAATTAATCATCCGCCAGAAATAATATCCATGGACCCATTACAATCAATTATCAGGTTGAATGATTCTCTGTTAGTGCATTGTAACGCTGAGGATCCAGATGGAGATGCACTTTCATTTTCCTGGGAAGCGAGATATGGGAACGTTATTGGTAATGGAGAGGAAGTGATATGGGTATCCCCGGATACGGTAGGCACATTCACCATAGTTTGTACTGTTCAAGATCCAGATCAGAATTCTGACTCAGACAGTATAGAGGTTACAGTGAGGGCACTCAACCTAGCTCCAGTTATTGATTCATTAATGGTTGAGGCTGATATGGTGATAAAAAACGAGTCTATCCAGGTGATATGTTTAGCTCACGATCCCGATGGATCTGAATTAAGCTATTACTGGTCATGTAGTGGGGGTGAAATCTCCGGTTCAGACTCTGTGGCCATCTGGACTACTCCGCCTAATTATGGTGAATTTTCCATTACATGTGAGGTTAGAGATATTGATGATGCCATCGATTTAAAGGTCCATACAATCTTTGTTTCAGACCATTGGGTTCGATATGTGTCACCAAATGGGGACAATACTAATTCGGGGCGCTCATGGGGGTCTGCGTATCAGAGTATAACTTTTGCACTAGGAACAAGCGCTGAATTAGAAGGAGTGGAAACCAATCTTGTTTTGGATACTGGAACGTTTAGCCCCAGCAAGACAGGCGAAAGCTTCCCGATAAACATCGGTGATGATACTCACATTGTAGGTCAAGGTGTTGAGCAAACCATATTGAATGGAGAAGGAAATACAATTATTGAGAGTGATCAGTCTTGGTATGGAAATGTGTTGATCAGCGATTTAAGTCTGACAGGAGGAAATATTGGTGTTGAAGTAGGATTTGACAGTAATGTTGACTTAAAAAATTTAAAAATTTATAATAATAGCGGATCTGGTGCGAAAGTAATGTATGGGTTATTGAACATCGAAAGCAGTGAGATTCACAACAACGGTGGGCATGGTCTCACTTCGAGCCAAGATGGACGCATAAGGGCATCCCAGTGTATCATCCACAACAACGCTTTCGATGGGATTCAAGTCGGATATGACGGTCGGGGAACCGTTAAGAATAGTGTGATTTACTTGAATGGGCGCAATGGGGTGAGCAATACATATTTTGGAACATTCTCAGGAACGAATCTTGTGATAAGTGAAAATCAACACGGTCTTAGAGCATATGAAGCTACTAATAATTATGTCTCCAATTCAATCTTCTGGGACAATACAACTGGTAGTATTGATCTCTTTGATCTGTGGAGAAATAATTTAACGCTCTCATATTCAAATGTTCAAGGTGGCGAGGAAGCTATTACCGGTGCAAATTTCGAGAATGAATTGAGTATTGTTGGAGGATTACTTGATACTATTCCAATGTTCATTGACCAAAATTACAGGAACTATCATCTGGAAGAGAGTTCACCCTGTGTGGATGCTGGTAATCCAGCAACTTCCTTTTTTGACGTTGATGGGTCCAGAAATGATATTGGAGCTTTTGGGGGGCCAGGTGGAGATTGGTAATATTAATCAATGTAAATTTGTAAATATTCTAATATGAAAATGGGGAGCTTAAGTTGATAATGACGAAAATGAGTCTTATCTCCGTAATAATCGCTGTAATATTAGTACCTCAATTAAAGGCTTTTGAATATCTGGATAACCTAAACAACCCAATTTTTAACGGATCACAAATCTGGGATGATTTAGCGGTCATTAATCCAACCGTTCTCTATGAAGATGGAGCATATAAAATGTGGTTTGGCGGTCGCAATGTGGGTCTCCAAATTCAGATTGGATATGCCACTTCTCAGGACGGTATCGTATGGGATGAATTGTCAGACCCCGTCCTCACGGTTGGTTCAAATGGAGAGTTCGACTCTCAAGATCTCAAGGCTATTTGTGTATTGCATGACGATAATGAGTATAAAATGTATTATACCGCAACGAATTCATCAGCTATGCCCCGGCTTGGACTCGCCACAAGTCCAGATGGAATCACATGGACAAAGTATGCCCAGAATCCAATTTTAGAATTGGGAGAGGCAGGTAGTTGGAACGAATCCAGATCTCACAATGCATCAGTCATCAAGCGAAATGGTCTCTATTATATGTGGTTCAGCGGAAGGAATTCCAACTTCGAAATCGGAATGGGGTTGGCTTATTCATCAGATGGTATCACCTGGGAGGAGGATCAACAAAATCCGGTGTTTATGATGTCTCCCAATATTTTGTGGGAATCATATTACCCTGCCTTGCCAGCCGTGATTGAACGGGAAGATGGCAGTTTTCTGATGGCTTACATGGGTTTTGATGGACTTTATCGACAGATAGGGATTGCTCACTCTACAGATGGCATCCAATGGAATCGGTATCCAGGCAATCCGATTATCCCACATGGTTCAGTAGGTAGCTGGAATGAAGAAACAAGTTCGGGTCCCAGTATAGTGATCATTGAGCGAGGTTTTTATCGAATGTGGTATGCGGGGAACTCTATTTACAGCACATCAACCACCTGGTCATTTGGACAGGGTGATATCATTTTTGATCCCATGGGCGATATAAACTTTGATTACTCGCTGAATATTTCTGACGTGATCCAGCTTGTGAGCATTATACTGGGCATTCAAGAGGTAAATGAGTACCAACTTGAAATAGCTGATCTCAACCTAGATGAGGCAGTTGATATTACTGATTTGCAGATAATGATTAACACCATATTGGAATAGAAATCTAATTTTACCATCCGGAATGCGAGGAGTGAACTTCACCTGTTTCATAAGAACACCGAGAGCATAATATCAGATTAATCGTCAGCACATGAAACTATGATAGGAATGTAACAATGAATTACGATCACATCGGTCAGATGATCACCATTAAAATTGCTGAGTATGGAAATAATACTGCACTGAGATATAAGATTGGAGATGGCTGGGCATCGTTGAGCTACAAAGAATTTGGCGAAAAGATTACGAGTCTCGCCTGCGCTATGATACAGTCCGGTGTAAAAAAGGGTGATTCTGTGGGCATTTATTCCGCCAACCGTTATGAGTGGGCAGTGAGTGATCTTGCCTGTATACTCGTGGGAGCCATCTCGGTCCCTATTTATGCCACAAATACCCTCGACCAAGCTAGATATATCATTCAGGATGCGGGCATCAAGCTGATCTATGTTGGTAATTTAGAACAGTATACAAATCTCGCCACCATTCATAAAGATGGCCACCCACTCCAGGTGGTTTCCTACGATCCAGCTATAGAGATTGACACTAAATTCGCCACTTATTTCCGAGATTATCTGAATGTACAGGATCAGGAAAAACTGATCAAGGAAATGAATCTCCGTTCGGGAACAATCAAAAGCGATGATGTCTCCACCGTTATTTATACTTCTGGAACAACCGGACACCCTAAAGGTGTCATGTTATCTCATGGAAATTTGTTCCATCAGTTTGAATGTGTGGATGTGAATTTCAACGTCAGCCACAAGGATGTTTCCCTGTGCTTTTTGCCCTTGAGCCATGTCTATGAACGTATGTGGTCCTATTATGTCTATCTCAAAGGAGCCGTTCAGACCTACCTGGAAGATCCAAAACAAGTGATTGAAACCCTTCAGGAGGTCAAGCCTACTGCCATGGTATCAGTTCCCAGGCTATACGAAAAGATCTATGCAGCTGTGATGAATTCCCAGGAAAATGCATCAACCATAAAACGATTCCTGTTTACAAAAGCGATTGCGACTGGGACTGCCTACAATAATCTATTCTTTAGAAACCAGGCCGTGCCCTCCAGTCTGGCCCTGAAATACAAGGTTTTGGATAAACTAGTCCTTTCCAAAGTGCGAGCAGTTGTGGGTGGGGATAAAAATTTCTTTTCCGCAGGTGGAGCTCCACTTGATAAAAGTATTGAAGAGTTTTTCCTGGCCTGTGGTTTACTTATTTGTCAGGGATATGGTCTGACTGAGACTTCTCCCATGATTTCATACAATACGCCTGAAAATTTTAAGTTCGGTACGGTTGGAAAACTGGTCCCTAATTGCGAAGTCAGAATTGCTGAAAATGGAGAAATCCAGGTCAAGGGTCCTCAGGTTATGAAGGGCTATTTCAATAATCCTGAAGCCACGGCTGAAAGTATTGTGGATGGGTGGTTCAAAACAGGTGATGTAGGTGAGTTTGACGAGGATGGTTTCTTGAAAATTACTGATCGTATCAAGGACTTGATCATCACCTCTGGGGGGAAAAACATTGCTCCACAGAACATTGAAAAATTGATCGGCAAAGATTTTTTCATTGATCAGATTATTGCCATTGGAGATAAACGCAACTTTGTTAGCGCATTAATTGTACCTGCATTTGAAAGTCTGGAAACCTGGGCTCATAAAAAGAAAATACAATTCCAGGACAATGAGGAATTGATTTCTCATCCCCATGTCATTGAATTCTTCAGGAAGCGAATTGAGGAGCAGTCCAAGAAATTGGCCAATTATGAGACCATCAAAAAATTCCGTCTGATGGCGAAACCCTTCACCCAGGAGGGTGGTGAGATTACACCCACCCTGAAACTCAAACGCAAGCAGATCAACGAGAAGTTTAAAGCCCTCATCGAGACAATGTACCACAAGCAATAGCTCCTGTATGCTGCATAAAATACTGGTTTCCTGTTCCATATATCGCAAATTGTGACAAATAAAGTCACGCTGAATTATCGAGGGGTGAAAACTCCGACAGGGAGATGTAAAATGCTTACTTTTGATGTGAATTGGATAGCAATCGCTGTATTGGTCATAGCCAATATGGGACTAGGTGCCCTTTGGTATGGTCCCCTGTTTGGAAAATCTTGGATGGAAGCGGTGGGTATTAATATGGAAAAGGTCGAAGGGTCTAACATGATGCCACCCTATGTTGTGGCCATCATCAATTCTTTTTTTATGGCTTTTTTCATGGCTAATGTGATTGCCTGGACGGGCACGGCAACTGTGGGAGGAGGACTCCTCCTGGGGCTCTTCATGTGGTTGGGATTTACGGGCCTATCCTTTGGTGTGAATCACGCCTTTGAACTGCGTTCACTCCATTTATGGTTTATCAATTCAGGGATGTATCTAGTTGGTCTTCTAATTATGGGAGCTGTGCTGGCGATCTGGTAACCGCCTCAAATATTTTAGTGCTTGCGGACTAAAATCCCGTACTCTAAAGCCTCTTAAATCCAAAAATAAGCTTGAGCAAACCTTTAAGTTTCCAGGGCCATGCTCCACCTAACATCATCACAAAACCGACCCAGCGACGATATACAAACCCAGGCACCGGGGTCCAGTAAAATTGTTTATTCAAAGGAAAATAGTCATTCACAATGGCGCGTGTTTGGGTCATTTCCAATAGACCGAGTTCACCATGAGTTCGGCCAATTCCACTTTGCTTAAAACCACCCCAAGGCAAATTAGGAATGCCATGAGAAATAAGATGACTATTTATTGTCACGACTCCAGCTTCCAGCCGGGTGGCAATTTTTCGTCCTAGGCGATGATTTTTAGTCCAGATCGAAGCAGTTAATCCAAGATCCGAGTTATTGGCCAGCTGAATGGCCTCCTCAATGTTTTTGAAGGGCATAACGCCAATAACAGGTCCAAAGGTCTCTTCCTTCATGATTCGCATTTCCTGATTTACATCAGTGAGGATAGTTGCAGGAAGCGCTTGACCCGTTGATTCATCAATCTGCGATATCGCCTCAACGCTAGCGCCCTGAGCTATGGCTTCCTCCAGCACGTTTCGAACGGCATCATGTTGCCTTGATGTTGTCATCGTACCAATATGGGTGTTTTTATGATCGGGATACCCGACACGTAGTTTCTCAACCTTCTTCTTGAGTAGTTTCAGGAAAGGTTTGTAGACATCACGGTGTACATAAATACGTTCAACTCCGGCACAACTCTGACCGGCATTAGATAAACCAGCCCAGATTGCTCCGTTGACGGCCTTTTTTAGGTTGACCTCAGCACAGACAATCATGGGATCATTTCCACCCAGCTCAAGCGAGACTGGAGTGAGGGTTTCTGCTGCTTTTTTCATAAGAATCTTACCGACGGGAACACTACCGGTAAAGAATAATTTATCAATTCCCGCCTCCAAAAAAGCATCACCGGCAATTCGTCCTGCTACATTAACCTGGACAAAGAGATCCTGAGGTAGTTCGCCAGCATCCACAATTTTTTGAATAACCTGTCCGACCATTTGCGTTTCAGAGGCTGCCTTATAAAGCAGACCATTACCAGACATGAGGGCCATGAGGATTTCATGTATGGGAATTGCCAGGGGGTAATTCCAAGGGGAAATAATTCCAATGACTCCCCTGGGAACATGCTGCAGACGGTTTCGCGTGAAAAGAGAAAAAACATGAGAGCCCTTGACCCTGCGCTCTCTTAATACGCGAGAGGAATGTTTGATATAGTAATCGAACGCTATGATAGCTGAAGAGATATCAGTCATATAGGCATCAGCCAGTGTTTTACCAGTATCAGCTGAAATAATTCTGGCATATTCCTCACCGTGCTCAATCAAATGCCGTTGCATTTTTCTCAGATGTTTGCCTCGCTCTGAAAAGGAAAAAGCTGCCCATTTTACTTGTGCTTTTCGGATTCTCGATACCGCGTGCTGAATATCTTCCAGCGTATTTTGTGGTATCTGACCCAAGGACTCACCAGTGGCTGGATTGAATGCTTCGGTGTGTATCAGTACTGACATATATTCCCCTTTATGGCTCAGAAAATGTATACGGAATGAAGCGTTGAGCAATTTATTTTATCCGTCTTGTCAGAAAACCCGGTGTTTACCAGTGTGGCTGTCAGATTTCGTAATCTTCGTTAATTTCGTCGCAGAAATTATGTTTTGGACGCGTAGGTATTCCTGATGATGTTTAGATTTTAAGGCAGTAACAATGCTGAAATTGCTTATCTTGAGCACGATAGATTCAAGTAAAATGCATAATTAAGTATACCAATTAGTCCATTGAGTTATTTGGATTCAAAAATATGATCAGGATAAGATTATGAAGAAGCTGACACCAAAAGATCTTTGTAGAACTACCAATGATGAAGCTTTAAAATTTAAATCCACAGCGGAACTTCCCAGTCTGAATAAGGTGATCGGACAGGAGCGGGCAGTCCGGGCACTTCAATTTGGTCTGGAGCTTCTGGCACCTGGCTATAATGTGTTTGTCGGTGGTGTCCCAGGAACAGGTAAGAGTACCATAGTAAAAAGTCTTGTTGAAAAGTTTGCTGCCAATAAACCGGTTCCACCAGACTGGCTGGTTGTGTTCAATTTCCGAGATGAATACCATCCCAGGGTGTTTCAATTGCCAGCTGGGCAGGGCAACAAATTTGCCAAACAGATGAAGCGCTTGATAGCCAGTTTAAGTACAGATCTCCCCAAAGTTTTTACGGGTGATAATTATTCAAAACGCAAAAAAGAGATAACCGCAGAGTTCGATACAGGACGTGAGGAAATTATTGCCACCGTGAATGCAGAAGCTGCTGAGCGGGACATCCAATTGAACCTGACTCAAGCTGGTTTTCAAACCATTCCGCTTAAAGATGGTGCACCTATGGATGAAGCTGATATTTCTGCGCTCACTGAGGAGGAGCTGGCAACGATTAATAAAAAAATCAATCTGATCCAGGAGCAGTTGCGGGAAGCTCTGCGCGATATGGCGGAGCTTGAAGAAGAACGTGCAGATGTTGTTGAAACGCTTCAGGAAAAAATAGCTTTGGATTCAGTGGAACAGCGTATCGGCCGACTGCTTGAAAATTATTCAGATCATCCAGGTCTGATAAAATATCTCGAGGAAGTCAGAGATGATATAGCCGAGCATGTCCAGGAATTTGTCGGTATGGATAGTGTTGCAGAAAGTGATGAGGCACCAAGTCCTCAACAGAGTCAAAAGGCTTTGAAGCTGAGATATAAGGTCAACCTACTGGTGGATAATTGTCGTCAGAAAGGTGCACCAGTTATTGTTGATACCAATCCTTCGTATTACAACCTTTTTGGTAGAATAGGGAAGGAAGCAGTTATGGGGGGCTGGCATAGTGATTATACCATGATTAGCTCCGGAGCCATGTTGCGAGCAAACGGTGGATTCCTCATATTGGACATCCAGAATGTCCTCCAGGGTGCCAATGTATGGGACTATTTAAAACGGACGCTCAAGAACAAATCTCTGCAAATCGAAGATGTGAATGAACAATATGGCCTTAACGCCACCAGCTCGCTGCAACCTGAACCCATCCCTTTAGATTTGAATGTCATCCTGCTTGGTCGTTCAGATCATTTTCGTTACCTCCAGGAAGTGGATGATGCATTTAATAAGACCTTTAAGGTTCGTGCAGATTTTGATTATGAAGTCACCCGCAGTGCTCAGAATGAACATCTTCTGTGCCAATTTATTGCAAAGGTTTGCCGCGAAAGCAAATCACCTCACTTTACCTCCCAGGCAGCCACCCAGATAATTGTGTACAGCTCAAGATTGGCTGGCGATAAAAGTAAACTCTCCCTCCAGTTCGGAACTCTGGTTGGTCTGATTACCGAATCAGCTTACTGGGCCAAGAAACAGAAACATCGTCAGGTCCAGATGGAAGATGTCCGTAAAGCCATTTCTGAAAAACGCTTTCGTGGAAGTCTCTACGAGGAGAAGGTCTGGGAAAATATTGAAAGCGAAACCTTGATGATCGATGTGAAAGGAGAGCGAGTAGGTCAGATTAACGGTTTAGCCGTTTTTTCCATGGGTGACAATTCATTTGGGAAACCATCCAGAATAACAGCCACGACTTACATGGGTGAGCCAGGAATTATTTCGGTTGAACGGGAGGCAAAACTTTCTGGAAAAACTTATGATAAGGGCAATTTGATCATCAATGGCTATCTTGGCCAAACTTTTGCCCAAAACTTTCCTTTGTCGGTGACGATAACGTTGACTTTTGAGCAATCCTATGGAGGCATCGATGGTGATAGTGCCAGTTCCACAGAAATCTATGTGATTCTTTCCGCCTTATCCGGAATTCCCATTTCGCAGGGGATTGCAGTTACAGGATCTGTTAATCAGTGGGGTGAGATTCAAGCCATTGGTGGTGTAAATGAGAAGATCGAAGGCTTCTTCCATCTCTGTAAACTTCGAGGGTTAACTGGAGAGCAGGGAGTCATGATTCCATCAGCGAATGTGGATCACCTCATGCTTATGCCTGATATTCAGGCTGCAGTGAAGGCCGGTAAATTCAATATCTGGTCAGTTGAAACTATCTCCGAAGGCATTGAGATACTCACGGGGGTGAAGGCAGGGGCACTGAACAGACATGGTAATTTCCCAGCACGCACCGTTTTTGGAGAGGCACAGAATCAGCTCAAAAAGTATTTTACCAAGGGTCAAAATCTGACAAAAACGGATTAGAAATTTCAAAGAAATAGATAATACGGCTCAATAGTTGCTTAGTCTAAAACTTGTGAAAAATAATTGGTGTCTCATATCATTCAGCATTGTTTTAAGCCAAGGCGGACATTAGTTTTTGCTCATGAATGAGCCGCGATATTCAGGCCTGAATTTGCATCAAAATGCAACTCAAAAAGGTCAGGCTAATCTCACGATTCAAACTTGGGGGCGAGTAGGCTCAACCAGTGAATTTTCAGTCAATTTTAATCCATAAAAAGTTTCGTTAATCAGGAGTTCGTATTCATGGCGAAAAAAGTAATTAGTATCAATGAAGCAACCATTCGTTTTGCAGGAGACTCAGGCGATGGTATGCAATTAACTGGCACGCGCTTCACAGAAGCAACGGCCATTGTGGGAAATGATCTTAAAACCATACCCAATTATCCTTCGGAAATTCGCGCTCCTCTCGGAACGCTGGCCGGTGTGAGCGCCTTCCAGTTGATGTTCGGCTCTCAACGGGTCTTCACCCCGGGTGATTTGCCAGACACATTGGTTGCCATGAACCCAGCTGCCCTTAAGGTACATTTAAAGGATCTAAAAAAGGGTGGAACCATTCTGGCCAATGCCAATGCTTTCACCGACAAAAATCTTAAAATGGCCACCTGGGAAACCAACCCACTTACGGATGGATCTCTCGATGGATACACCGTCTATAGTATGGAAATGTCCAAGTTGGTAGGAAAGGCTCTTGAAAATTCAGACCTGACCTCAAAAGGCATCGAACGTACCAAGAATATGTTTGCTTTGGGTGTTCTGTTTTGGATGTACAATCGTCCTATTGAACCAACCGAGGAATGGCTAAGAAAAAAATTCGCCAAAAATCCTTCCATTGCCGAAGCAAACATCACAGCAATGAAGACGGGTTTCAATTATGGTGAGACCACAGAAATATTTACGACTTCGTATGCCGTGGAGAAAGCCGATCTCCCAAAGGGTAAGTATCGAAATATCACCGGCAATGTTGCTGTTGCCTATGGGTTGGTTGCGGCTGCTGAAAAAGCCGGAAAAGAGCTGTTTCTGGGCTCATACCCAATTACACCAGCCAGTGAAATTCTACACACCCTGTCCGGTCTCCGCAATCATGGTGTCAAAACATTCCAGGCTGAGGACGAAATTGCAGGTATTGCCTCAGCAATCGGCGCCTCCTATGCAGGTGATTTAGCAGTAACCACAACTTCCGGTCCCGGTATGGCTCTGAAAACAGAAGCTATTGGACTGGCTATTATCACTGAACTTCCCCTGGTTATTGTGAATGTCCAGCGTGGTGGTCCCAGTACTGGTATGCCTACAAAAATGGAACAGTCAGATCTGCTTCAAGCTGTCCATGGACGTAATAGTGATGCCCAGATACCTGTTATTGCTGCACAGGATCCAGCTGATTGTTTTGATTGTGCCTTTGAGGCTGCCAGAGTTGCCATGAAATATATGACCCCGGTCATTCTCTTGACAGATGGTTATCTCGGTCAGGGCTCTGGACCATGGAAAATTCCCGACCCTAAAAAACTCCCTAAAATTGAGGTGCATCACCCGGATTCATCCGCACGCGGTGAGGATGGATTTATGCCTTATGCACGTGATGAAAATGAAACTCGTCCCTGGGCTATTCCTGGAACCCCTGGTTTGGAACATCGTATCGGTGGTCTGGAAAAAGAGAATATCACTGGTATGGTAAGTCAAGATCCTGAGAACCATCAGCTTATGACTGATATTAGAGCTCGCAAAGTAGAGAATATTACCAAGGATATTCCACCTTCAGAAATTCACGGAGACACTAAAGGAAAGGTTCTAGTACTTGGATGGGGAAGCACCCATGGAGCTATTCATGTGGCCGTGGATCGTGCACGTAACAAGGGTCAATCAGTAAGTCAGATGCATTTACGCTGGGTGAGCCCCTTCCCATCAGATTTAAAAGCTATCTGTGATAATTTCGATGAAATTCTCATTCCCGAAGTGAATTCAGGTCAATTGGCTATGCTCCTCAAAGCTGAATTAATCAGACCAATTCACCAGTTAAATAAAGTACGAGGCGAACCCTTCCGTGCTTTTGAGATTGAAGAAAAAATAAACGAGATTCTCGGTTAATCCCCGGGCATTTGAATAAAGAAGGTATAGAGAGATGAGTGAAACTACTATCAATGTTCAGGACTTGAATCTAACCCGAAAAGATTTCGTGCCGGGTAATGAGGTGCGCTGGTGTCCAGGCTGTGGGGATTATTCCGTACTGGCAAATATGCAGAAAACCTTGCCGGTAATGGGTGTCAAAAAAGAGAATTACGCGTTTATTTCAGGTATCGGTTGTTCCAGCCGCTTCCCCTATTACATGGATACCTATGGCTTCCATTCGATCCATGGTCGGGCACCTGCTATCGCCTCTGGAGTGAAGCTGGCTAATCCTGACCTGGCAGTCTGGATCATAACAGGCGATGGTGATGGATTTTCTATTGGTGGAAATCACATGATCCATGCCTTACGACGTAATATCGACATGAATATCATGCTGTTCAATAATCGGATCTATGGCTTAACCAAAGGTCAGTATTCTCCGACTTCACAGTTAGGTATGAAAACCAAGTCATCGCCCTTTGGTTCGATCGATCGTCCTTTTAATCCCAGTGCCATTGCCCTGGGTGCCAACGCCACCTTTATTGCAAGGGCTCTGGATGTGGATGCAAAAGGCTTGCAGGAAAGTATCAAACGATCGCAACGTCATAAAGGTGCCTCATTTATAGAGGTGTACCAGAATTGCATCATTTTCAATGATGGTGAATTTGGAGCTTTGGAGAACAAGGCAACTCGACCTGATAATGCCCTGTTTGTCGTTCATGGAGAACCCATGATTTTTGGTAAGGAACAGGATAAAGGTATTATCATGAAAGATAACCATCCCAAGGTAGTGACTCTGGGTGGGGACTGGACAGAGCAAGATCTCCTGGTGCATGATGAAACGAATCCAATCATTACGAACCTCCTGCTAGAGATGACATTTGACCCAAAAAATCCAACACCATTTGGTGTACTTCGCGCAGTAGATGCGCCCACTTATGATGGGATGCTGGTCGACCAGATCAAAGAGGTTACAAAGATTAATGGCAAGGGGACTCTGGAAGATCTGTTCTATAGTGGTGATGTTTGGGAGGTTAAGTAGTTTAGGGGTGAAATATGTTTCAATATGATGAAAAAGTTCTGAAGGATCAACTACTCGAGCTGATTCGCCTGGCTGCCACAGATCTACCCAAAGATGTTGTGGAGAGCATTCAGGCAGCTCAACAAAATGAGGATGAGGGCTCAGCAGCCCGTAGCGTTTTTGGAATGATTCTGAAAAATATCGAGCTGGCTCGTGCTGAAGCTACACCAATTTGCCAGGACACAGGAACCAATATCTACCTCGTTTACATTCCCGAAGGTGTAGGCATGCGCAAGTTGACTGCCCTAATCCATGAAGCCACTTCTGAAGCAGTTGATAAGAGTTATCTCCGGCCAAATGCAGTGGATAGTATTACTGGCAAAAATTCGGGTAACAACATTGGTGAAGGTCAGCCGTTTATCCATTTCGAAGAATGGGACAACGATTATATCGAGTTCAAACTCATGCTTAAGGGTGGGGGATGTGAGAACGTGTCCACTCAATACAAGCTTCCTGATGTGGGTTTGGGTGCCGGACGTGACCTTGATGGCGTTTATAAGGTCATTGTGGATGCAGTCAATGCAGCTCAGGGTCTGGGTTGTGCTCCCGGGATTCTTGGTATTGGTATTGGTGGTGACAGAACCACTTCACACCTCACAGCTAAGTCTCAACTATTCAGAAAAATGACTGATACCAATCCTAATGCAGATCTGGTAGAAATGGAATCAAAGCTGCTGGCCGATTTAAATGAGTTAGGTGTCGGTCCCATGGGTTTTGGTGGTAAAACGACCATTCTAGGTGTGAAAATGGGGAGTATGCACCGGTTACCGGCTTCTTTCTTTGTCTCTATATCATACATGTGTTGGGCTTATCGGAGACACAGCATGATTCTGAATGGCAAGGGGGAGGTGAGTTATGATTAAGCTGCAATTACCTATTTCAGAAGCAGCCATCCGTGAATTAAAAATGGGCGATGAGGTGGCAATCTCAGGTTTGATGGTCACTGCCAGAGACGCAGCTCATAAATATATCCATGAGAACTGGCCGGATTGGTTAAAACCCATCATGGACGGCAGTATGATCTATCATTGTGGTCCAGTGGTCAAGCAGCATGAAGATGGCTCCTGGTCATTTGTCGCAGCTGGCCCCACCACGAGTATTCGTGAGGAACCCTATGAGGCCGCTGTGATGGAACACTATAAAGTACGTGCTGTGATTGGCAAGGGTGGCATGGGTGAAAAAACCCTGGCTGGTTTAGCCAAATCAGGTGGTGTTTATTTACACGCCATTGGTGGTATGGCTGCCTCGCTGGCAAAGTCTGTTGTGAGGGTTCATGATGTCTACATGCTGGATGAACTCGGTGTGCCTGAGGCATTCTGGCATATTGAAGTGGAAGATTTTCCAGCCGTAGTCACTATGGATAGTCATGGTGATTCACTTCACAAATCCATCAAAGCAAAATCGGACGAGGTCGCTAAAAAGCTCATCTTTGGCTGATCGCATCGAGTTATAAGTTTAAAAAAAATGACCTGAACAGGTCATTTTTTTTGCTTAGAGCTTTCGAATCATCTTTCGATGGGGAATGCCGGCTTCATAAAATATTTCCCCCGTCTCCTCAAATCCCAGGCGGGCATAAAACGGTATTGCTGAAACCTGTGAGTTTAAATAGGCTGGCTCAGTATGGTCGATCTGATCCAGGACAAATTTTACCAGAGCCGCACCAACACCTTTTCTCCTTGCTGATTTCAGTACAGCAAAACGTTCAAGTTTTTGACCATGCTCTGTCTTACGCCAGCGGGCTGTGCCCACTGGAAGTCCTTCAAAGCAGGCTAGAATGTGTGTCGAACTCTCCTCGTATTCATCGTACTCTATTTCCGGAGGAACCTCTTGCTCCACAACGAAAACCTCTTCTCGTATCTGTCGCGATGCTTGAGCTTCACTTTTGGAATGAATAAAAGAAACTTCAATCAGGCTATGGTTGCTCAATAATTTACTCCACTCTTACTCATACTTTTCTCAAGAGACGTCTTCTGCCTTTGAAACTGTGTCCATTTAAGCTCTAGACGAGGGGTTATATAAAGTGCCAAAGCTATAACCGGGATGGCTCCAATGATGTCAACGACATAATGATATCTTAAATACACAGTCGCGAAGGGTAAGGAGATGGCCAATGGAAGTTGTATCCAGAAGTAAGTTCGATGATATCTCCAGGCCATAATTAGGGTCAGTAGAACGGTAGCGTTGTGCATAGATGGGAAAGCATCACGTACACGATGGGGAGACATATCAACAATAGTATACGTTAGCCAGGAGAAAAAGGATGTGTCTTTCCAGATATCAACTTCATACAGTTCTGGAATAACAAGATAGGGGGATGATGCTGGAAAGATGATATAGCTGAGAAAACCTATAAAATAGCTAATCATGATAGTCTTCACGACCACTCTAAAATCCTCATGTCTCTTTTTCACATAAAGGAGACCTAACAGGGTCAGCGTCATGAAGTAGTAGTTCAAATAGCTAAGAGAAAGCAAATCTGTCACCCGGGGATGGTAGAATCGTTCGGCCCAAACAGTGGGTTGAAGCCCAAAAAGTTTTTCATCCAGGTTTACCAGTGTATGGTGAATGTCACTGGGATTAAGGATGAATATAGCATCCTGAAGATTAAAATAAATGACCAGGACGAATAGAAAGGGTGCAAAATCACGAGCAAATCGGAAAACTTTGTTTTCAGCATGGTAGAGAATAGAGCGGCAAAATAAAAAGGTGAGAAGAGCTGAAGTAAATATCCTTAATAAATTCACAGCTATGCTGTGTGAATCAAGTAGTTGATTCATCATGATATACAGATTTGCTAAACCAGCAAAAATGATAGCGAATGCGATCAGCACCAGACCGATAAGCTCCTCAATACGTACCGCTTGGAGCAGGGTGTTTGCAAATAAGGTATGCTTTCTCATTGGAATCAAAATAAGGCGAGGAGCAATAATTTATAGACCAAAATGTACTTTCTGAACAGATAATGTCTTCCTCCTTTTTGCCACACTCATTTCATAAGTTGTTGCTTGCTAAATCCAGCATGATTATATGCACCGAAGCAGGCCTTGAATTGCGTGTTGGCGGGATTAAATTTTGCCTTTAATTATATGTAGAGTTCTATTGATAGAGTGAGAGGAGTTTTTTTTGGATACAAAAGCACCAGAGGGGAAACTGGGAGTTTTAATCCCTGGATTAGGGGCAGTATCAACCACATTCATTGCCGGTGTGGATGCCATCATTAACGGGCACTCAGCCCCCATTGGAAGTGTGACTCAGATGGCAACTATTCGACTGGGTAAAAGGACTGAGAATCGCAGCCCGAAGATAAAAGAATTCGTACCTCTCGCAGAACTACAGGATCTGGTTTTTGGAGCCTGGGATATTTTTGAAGATGATGGATATCAAGCGGCCACACGGGCACAGGTTTTGGAACCTCAAGATCTTGAAAAAGCACGGTCTCTACTCGAGACAGTAAAACCGATGAAGGCAGTTTTTGATAAGGAATATGTGAAAAACCTGGATGGGGTTCACAAAAAGTCTGCTTCCAATAAGATGCTCCTGGCCGAAATGCTCATAGATGATATTAAGTCATTTAGAAAAACAAACAATACGACTCGAGAAGTCATGATCTGGTGCGCCAGCACAGAGGCGTACATAGAACCTTCAGATATCCATAGCAGTTTGGAAAAATTTGAAGCCGCTATGCTAAACAATGATCCACTCATCGCGCCAAGCATGATCTATGCTTATGCTGCCTTGAAGAGTGGTGTGCCCTTTCTCATGGGTGCACCAAATCTCGCAGTTGACGTTCCAGCTATTCAGGAATTAGCTATGGCTGAAGGTCTGCCTATCGCAGGAAAAGATTTCAAGACAGGTCAAACCCTGATGAAGACTATCCTCGCACCTGGACTAAAATCCCGAATGTTGGGAGTTGAAGGTTGGTTTTCCACCAACATTCTTGGCAATAGGGATGGTGAGGTTCTTGACGATCCAATGTCATTTAAGTCCAAAGAAGTTTCTAAAAAGGGTGCTCTGGATTATATCCTCCAACCTGATACCTATCCTGATCTCTACAAAGATCTCTACCATAAGGTTCGAATCAATTATTACCCACCCCGTGGCGACGCTAAGGAGGGTTGGGATAATATAGATATCTTCGGCTGGATGGGCTATAAGATGCAAATCAAGGTTGATTTTCTCTGTCGGGATTCCATCCTGGCTGCACCTATTGTGCTAGATTTGGTATTATTCGCTGATCTGGCTCTTCGACACAAGATGCGAGGTATTCAGGAATGGCTATCCTTCTATTTTAAAGCACCAATAGTTGGTCCAGAGCTCTATCCTGAACATGATATCTTTATCCAGCTTACAAAGTTGAAAAACACATTACGCTGGATGATGGGAGAGGAACTCATTACCCATGTAGGACACGAATATTATGATAGTTACGAATAGAAATGTGAACAGGGATGTTTAATCGTCATAACCTTATTGATGGCTACTATAAGGTTGTAAAATCCATCGTTTCACACTCACCCCTGGCAGGAATGAATCCCAATTCAATTTCGTTCTCTGCTTCCATAATTGGCGTTATAGCGGCAATCTTTTTCATGTTTGGACATAGTGCTACCGCAGGGATTCTGCTCTTGTTCAGCGGCATTCTGGATACGCTGGACGGAACGGTAGCCAGACTGGGTGAGCGATCAAGTAAATTTGGAGCCACCTTAGATTCAAGTCTGGATCGCTATGTAGAGATGTTTGTCTTTATGGGTATCACCTATCATTTTAAAGATAGCCCGATGTTTTTCTGGTCATTCCTGGCCATCATGGGATCCATGATGGTGAGCTATATTCGAGCCCGCGCCCAATCACTGGGGGTTCAGGAGTTGGTCGGATTTATGCAACGCTTCGAACGATTTATCATTCTTTCGGTTGGTGCCATACTCAATCCCTGGGGCGTGAGTTATTTTGGGTCCGAGATTGTCCTGGAAATGGCTATCATCATTCTCGCTGTGGGAACCAATTACACCGCTTACCAACGTCTGATGATCGTAAAAAAAGTTGAGGACGATTCAGCTGATCCCTCCTAAAATAGTGGCTATTATCCCGCTGCTTGTGGCCCAGTACACACTGGGAAAGAAGGCAGCCTTCCCTCTCGGTCTTATCATGGGTCTCAATGCCTGGGAAATAGGAATCATCGTCATTCTTTCGGATTTTGTACTTATGGCATTCATCAATCACATGTTTGACCTATCCTTTGAGAAATTCAAATGGGCGATCTATTTGCAGGAACGTTCCAAGAGAATTCAGGACCGCTTGAGCAAACGGAGTTGGACTGCAGGGCTCATGAAAATTGGGTGGCTGGGTCCCCTTACTATCACTACTATTCCCTTTGGGGGTGGTGTCTGGACGGGAATATCCCTGGCCAGGGTGATGAACCTTTCCAGCAGACAGACTAGTTTGGCTGTGGGGGTGGGGGTCATTTTGGGCTGTCTCATTTTTGTCTTGGCGGCTCTGGGAATCCTAAGCATTGTAGAAATTTCTGAAGTACAGGTGTAGAAAATTGAATCTGAGGTCCATGATGGGAGATAAGACATGCTGAAAACCTGGATACGACGCATACAGAGTCTACGAATTGAGGAGATCATCTTCCTGGTCTTCCTGATTCCGTCAATACTGATTACCCTGAGGGCCAACTGGTATTTTTACACTACTGTTGGTGAAGATTCAAAAAAAATTGAAGGTGGAATTGCCAGAATAATTGTAACGATCATTTTGATGTTGATTTTCTATTGGTTTCTGTGGTACAGACCTGACAAAAGAGCCTTCAAATTTATTCGTGAAGTTGCTCCATTTATTTTCGCCATTGCCATCTATACCAATCTTCATGATACGATTCACTTTGTTAACCCCAACGACGTTCATTTCCAGCTGAACGCCATTGATGAATGGATGTTTGGCGTGTCACCGACAGTGTGGGCTGAAAAGTTTTATACTCCCTGGCTAACTGACTGGTTGTCATTCGCCTATATGAATTACTTTTGGATCACTGTTATCCTGGTGCTCTATATGTACTACAAGGGTGAGAGACGGGAATTCAGAACTGTTATGCTCACGATGATGCTATGTTATTATGGTGGTTATATGCTATATATTTTGTTGCCTGCTGCACCACCACGGCTGGCCCTGGCAGATATGTATACCATTAATATTTTTAAAGGAACCTCACTTATCTCGGATAGTGCTCGTGCCGTAGTGAATATCAGTTCCGCGTCTGCCAGAGGGGCTTTTCCTTCATTGCATTGCACCATCACCTTCCTGACTCTGGGGATGGCCTGGCGTTTCCATAAAGGTCTCTTCTGGATCTTCCTTCCCATTGGAGTGTCCTTAATTGTTGCTACGGTTTATCTCCGACACCACTATGTTGTTGATATCTATGCAGGTCTATTTCTCTGTGCCGCAGTCTGGCATATCACACCCTATATCGACAGAAAGTGGCGGGCCTATCAAGACAAAAAGGGTATCATCACTCACTCACCACCAGTTTTATCTGTTAGGGAAAAGGCGTAGTCCCAGGGGTATAAGCTCCCAGACATTTTTGTTAGGGTTAAGATTCGAAGTTGTGTAATATTTAATCATGCATCGATTAGCACCCAATCTTCTACTTCTTCTCGTACTGTTTGCAGGAATCATCCAGGCTGCTGATCCCAAATGCAGCTATTGCAATAAATCCATTGAAGGCAATTACCTATCAGTTGATGGCAAATCTTATCACGAGGATTGTTACCGGGATCATGTCCAACCGAGATGTGCATACTGTGAAAAATTGATCGAGGGAAAATATAATCTTCTCGACAATAAAATGTATCACCCACAATGTTACACCGATCACATAGTCCCTCGGTGTGATATTTGTGGGGGACCTCTCCAGGGTACCTACTTTACGGACTATTGGGGAAATTCATTCCATGAGGCTCACTCCGCCGAACTACATGAATGTAGTACTTGTGGTAGATTGATTTGTGAGAGATTGACCCGGGGTGGTTTTGAATTGAGTGATGGGCGTCACCTTTGCGGTATCTGCAATGAAACTGAAGTTTCCGAGGATTTTCTGCTGGAATCTTCATTCTCTTATGTTCGACGCCTTTTAGAATCCAATGGGATAACTAATTTGCCAGATGATATTCCCATTTCGCTGGTTGATCAGCAGCGCTTGAAACAACTATCCATATCCTACTCTGATGCCATGCATGGGTTTACTGATCACAATATTCAGACACGTAATGGCCGTGTCGTTTCTAAGGATAGCCATATCTACATTTTGTCACATCTACCCCTGACTATGTTTAGAGCTGTATTGGCACATGAGTTAATGCATATCTATTTATTTGAAAGAGATCTGGATTTAAGATCTGATATTCGTGAAGGATTCTGTAATCTTGGTAGTGAACTGGTATACCAAGACACTCCTTCGGAATATGCCAAATTCCGGCTCCTCAATATGGAGGAAAGTCAGGATCCAGACTACGGCTATGGATATCGCAAAATGTCTGGGTTACTCAATCAGCGAGGATGGAGATACCTCCTAGAAACCCTTGATGAGATAGATTGAATATTTTTCCTTGAGCAATTCCCAAAGTTGATTTTAGAGCAAGAAGTTTAATAACTGTGGAAACAAAAAAACCCGATCTTTCGATCGGGTTTTTTGTGATCCCTAGGAGAATTGAACTCCTGTTGCGAGAATGAAAATCTCGAGTCCTAACCACTAGACGAAGGGACCAATTTTCAAAGCGCGAGAAAAATATTTATGTTCAGTTCGAACACAAATAAAAATTCCTCGGCTATCATGGGGTGAACGGTCGGGATTGAACCGACGACCACGCGGACCACAACCGCGCGCTCTACCAACTGAGCTACGCCCACCATGCATACTTTAAAAAGCGGGTCAATATATACGGATGGAAATGCTCCTCCAAACGCTTTTAGTACGGTAATTTAGCCTAATTTTTTAGGGACAAGATTCCGTATGAGTTGGCTGTAGACAGGGATTCCATCTGAATAATCAGGCCACAACTCTCCCTCAATTAGAGGTCGGCAATATGTTCGAAATGCCTCAGTAACATGGAAACCATCCTCGCGAATATACTCGGCGGGGAGCACTTTTTCCTTGTTGGCGATGTTAACAATATCAGTATGCCCAACCGACCAGGAGTAAGGTGTATCCGAATCCCTGACGATGGTTACCATCTGACCATTGAGACCTTCTGCTGCCAGACGCACGGCTTCCTTTCCAACAGCAATAGCCTGTTCTACATCCGTCCTGGATGCGATATGACGACCGGAACGTTGAAAATAATCTGGCAAGGCGTTGTGCACCTTGATGTTCAATTTGTTCTTGATCAGATTGGAAATAAAATCTCCAGCTCCGCCCAACTGGGTATGACCAAACATATCAACAGTTCCTGCATCAGCGACAAATTTGCCCTCCTCATTTTGCAGTCCTTCTGAAACTGCAACTACACAATATCCCACCTTGGCTCTGATTCGTTCAACTTCGGCCAAAAAGGCTTCTTCTCTGAAAGCAATTTCAGGCAGGAGGATAATGTGGGGACCTTCATTTTCATTGTTTCCCGCCATGGCAGTTGAAGCTGCGATCCAACCGGCATGACGCCCCATAGTCTCAGCCACAAAAGCTTTGGTGCTGTCATGATGCATGGAGGCCACATCAAAGGAGGCTTCACGCAGTGATACAGCATTGTATTTAGCCACGGAACCAAATCCAGGGCTGTTATCTGTAACAGGAAGATCATTGTCTACCGTTTTAGGAACACCAATGCAGGTAACATCATAACCCATATCATGGGAAAGTTGGGAAATCTTGTGCGCCGTATCCATGGAGTCATTACCGCCATTATAAAAGAAGTAACGGACATCATGAGCTCTGAAGACTTCGATAATTTTTTCGAAATCAGCGCGATTCTTCTCCAGCGAGGGTAACTTTTTGCGGCAAGATCCAAAAGCTGCTGAAGGTGTGTAGGGTAACCGGTCTATATCAGCTGGATTCTCCTGGCTGATATCAACCAGATTTTCTTCCAGTACTCCATTGATTCCATAGAGTCCACCATAGATATTGTCAATGATGCCAGATTCCTGAGCCGCTTTGATCACACCATAAGCCGACCCGTTAATGACACTGGTGACACCCCCCGATTGGGCGTAGACGGCATTTGCTTTAGCCATTATTCATTTTCTCCATTTTTCAATCTGAACAATTATTCTTAAGAAATTCTTTCGCCGGATTTGAAATCCTTATCCAGCACCTCAAGTTCTTTAAGCTTATCTTCTAATTTATTGAGACGGGAGTTGGCAATCAGTGCAAAAGCGAGTGCTGCCAATCCGAATACAAAACCTACTGTTTCCATGTGTATTTCCTACCAATTCCGTGCTTTGCGGATCGCTTTGATCGCATATGGTGCAGCTTCTTCTGCAAGATCCAGAAGTTTGAGAGCGTATTGCTGAATTTCCCACTGTGCTCCAGTATGAATTCGCAATTCAACAAAGTGGATCAAATTGTGGAGATTCACAGTAGCGTACATTTCAGTATACATGTTTTGAGGAAGCACCATCCTGGCCTGCTCTCTGGCAACACCCTGTTTGATCAAATCTTCATAAAACTCGAATGCGCCTGTAGTATGTGCATCCACAAGATCATGAATATTCTTTCCATCTTTCGTTTCCTCTAGCAACTTATCAGTGCTGGCCTGACGGTTTGTTTCGGCTTGTTGGCGATATGCCTGGGGGACATAAAACTCAAGATTCATGGATGTATATCGACGGCTGATCTCATTGTAAGACCAGGTACGATGACGATGCCATTGGCGAGTTACAAACAGAGGGCATTTTATGTGAAATGTAAATGCGACATGCTCAAAAGGGGAGGTGTGTCTCTCATCAGCTAGATATTGAATGAGAACTTTATCTTTCTCATCCAATTCCTCGCGGCGCTTTCCAAATGAAACTCTAGCTCCGTTAACAATTTCTACATCAGATCCCATGGTGTTGATAAGACGAACAAAACTGATCCCATCTCCCAGGACATCAAATGCTTCGAATTGCTTTGAATCATTACTCATTTTATTTCCCTTTCCGTGCATTGAATCTACTTACAAACGCATCTACCAGAAATTTATTTCCGCCTGTCATTCCCGGTTTGATGATAGTGTCTGACTGATTGTATGTTATTTCAGCCCCAGTTGTTGTCTTCATCGTCCCACCCAATGCCAATAAGAGCGCATGTCCAGCACATACATCCCATTCGTTTTTGGGACGCAGGGTGACAAAGAAATCCTGTTGACCTGCTGCAACCAAACCAAGTTTGTAAGCAACACTCCCAATAGGAATCAATTCTTTAAATTCGTTGGCCCAGGTTTTCCAGAGACCGCGTCGGGTTTCGGAACGACTGTTTAAGCATCCCACATCTTTTAATGCGGTCTCCTGACAAAGCTCCGCTTGCTGATCCAGATACCAGACAACCCCTGCAGCGTCCGTTCTGAAAAGTTCTTCTGTGATGGGATTGTAGAGTACGCCCAGTATTGGAATTCCATTCTGGACAAGACCGATTGATGTCACAAAGTTAGGGACACCTTCAATAAATTCCTTAGTCCCATCAAGGGGATCAACGATCCAGACAAATTCCTTGTCTAGACGATCTGGTGAGTCTACAGTTTCTTCAGACAGCCACCCAAATCCCGGGGTTGCCTCCAAGAGAAATTGCTTCAAAAAGGCATCTGCCTCATGATCAGCTGTTGTGACAGGATTATGGTATCCCTTATCGTGAATCTCGTATGCATTCTTGTAATATTTGAGGAGAATCTTGCCTGCTTTGACGGCAGCGTCAGTGGCCAGGGTGTGGAGATTTAGCATGGGCGTATCATAACATTTTGCACCCCTTGGTGCCAGCTTGTATTTCGAGGTTCTCGTCAGGTTATTAGATGAAGAATTCAGAGGCTTTAAGGGGGCTATTCATCCCTCAGAAGATCAGGGATGGCAATATCAGTTCGTTTTAGTAAACCACGATGATAATCATATACTTTGGAGCATATACGAGCTCCCACTTTTTGTGCTGAGGTGTGGTCATCCCAGCCCCGGGTCAAAATAACCAATACAAATGGAGGTGAATCAGGAGGATAGACCAAGGTGGCATCATGGGCGATGCGTGTAATTGAGCCAGTTTTGTGTGCCACAATGACATCCTTGGGTAAGCCCGCAGGTATCATGGTATTAAAGTGTTGACGTTTGAGAATTTCCTGCATTTCCTGACGTGAAGAATCTGCAACTAGATCTGATTTGTAAACTGCTTCCATAACCTTCATCATCCCATACGCAGAAGTCACATTGTTTAAACCCAGGTTGTATGCTTTGATATCTTCAACACCCCGCATGACCAACACACCATCTGCCTTGATCGAACGCATGGTAGCTCCAATTGAGTCTGCGCCAGTGTGTTCGATTAAAATATTTGTAGCCAGGTTGCTGCTGTGAGTGATCATTTTTTCCATGATATCATAGAAACTGATATTTTGACCAAGCTGAGGGTACAGAATTTCATCTTTTTCTGATTCAATAGGTAGACTGAAGAGGGAACCATCAACAATACTGGTGAATTGATTCTTAACAGGAATTTCACTTTCCAAATCAATGATACCCTTGTCTCTCATTTTGAATAACTGAAACATGATAGGTGTTTTCATGGTACTGGCTGCATGAAAGAGTTCATGGGCGTTATAAGCGAGGATTTCTCCAGTTTCCAGATTCATGTAGGCTATGCCCACTTCATGTGGTGTCGTGACCTCATCAGTCTTTTTCAAACCTGAACAAGAAATAAGACCAATCACAGCCACGAGTTGAATTGAAACTAGCCAGAATTTTTTCATTTAGTGTTTCCTTTATTATCCTCACTTGAACCGGCAGCAAAAACATTATCGCCAAAATAATTTTCAACCTCTTTGCGAATGATTTCACCTTCAGGTGAATAGTGTGTGGCCATTCTCAAGAAGAACTCAGGGAAGTATTCGTATTCTACAGCCTCAATGAATCTTTTGTCCTCAATGATCTCATCTCGCTGCAAGCGGCCCAATTCATCGTAATAAAGTCTATTTGCACCATCAATTCCTGATAATGTGGATGAGAAGGTCTTCCAGATGAGTTGGTTCTCTTCATTGTATTGGTTTTCAATGGTATGAACAAGAGCACCATTTTTATCAAGGGCGGTTTCGGTAAGCACTTGACCCTCGTCGTTATGGGTGTAGTTGGAAATGAATACAGGTTTTCCCTGGGGATCCAATTGAGCAGATTTTAAAAGTTTGCCAGCCCGATAGGCATTACGCTTCTCCCAGTCCGTCTCACCACTGGAATTATATGAAATAACCTGAATGTTTTTGCCTTGCCCGTTCAATTTAGAAACCACGCGAGAGGTCAGATCACCCTTGAATTGTCCTGCTGAGGTACCATCCCCAAAACCTATGGGTGCATAGGTGGTGCTGGTGATACTGCGGTTGAGGTGATCGTAAATGGCTTCACGGTAAATTGATCCATCTTTCTTCCTGTGAGTTTCCTTCAGGATACGTTTTTCAGCATCAAAAAATATTTCCCAGCTCAAAAGACCATCCTCAGTAAAGCGGTGCTGAGATAAAAGTGTATCATGGAGTCCATACTTTGACTCAACCCTGATGTAGTCAATGGTTTTATAGGTGGAATGCCGTGTCGTATCGCCACCAGGGCGCAGGAGCCACGACTCGCTTAGATCAAACTCATTATTGTAGAAAAGGGTTTTATTGATACCACCCCCGTGATAGAACACCCAGGTCCCCTCAAATGAGTCAGGGGAGGTGAACCGTTCTGAGAAGGCTGGTAAACTAAAACTATCATAGAACCGACTTACTGCTGCAGTGAAAGTGTCAGGGAGAGCTGAAATTTCCTCTCTAATAACTCTCTGCTTATCATCTCTATACCATTTATGAAGCCACTTCGGCTGACCAGATAAATCAGAGATTACTTCATCAATAATAAATCCCTCATTGTCAAATTTTCTTACAGAAACCGGGTGAAATCCCTCGCGGCTAGAATAAATGCTGTCTTGGATAAGCATACTATTTTGCGCTACCAGTGAGCGTTTAAAAATTGCTCCACTGCGTGGCAATCTGTATTCAATTATTTTGGAGTCGGACTCACTACTGGCAATCTCTTCAACGAAGGGGCTGCGATGGCTGAATTTTAAAATTTGTTGCACCTGGCTCGGAGAAGCAGGGTGTTTCCAGGTCCGTAGAGATTGCTGGAAGAGCTCGATATCACCTAGATGAGTGAACAGGAATCGTCCATCAACACTAAAATTACTCCGTTCTATCACCCCTCTGGAATTGTAAAGAAAGTCGGTTGACCAGACTGGATTCCCACCGGGATAAAGTTCAGAAATACGTGTGACTTCTCCATTTAAATTGAATTCGTATTTATAAGGAGCTTTGCCGGGTTCATAGATAGTTTGATGGACGAGTTGTCCAAAAATAGTGTAGGTATTCTGCAACTCCAATTCATCTGAACCACGTCTGAAAGATTCAGTATAAAGAAGTGAATCGTTGCCATCAAAAATCATCCGCATGCGTCGATATCCATTTCTACCAAAAAGAAAGAATTCACGACTCAATAGTTCATCCATGGCGCCATACCAGGAGCGCTGACTCAGTTGCCCCTGTTGTTTATAGCTCAGGAAGCTTAGCACGAGTTGATGATTGGGCTCGGAGAAATAGTACCCACCGATCAGCTCCTCATCGGCATATACCAGAGAATCGGTTCGTAGAGAACGTCCATCCTTACCCAGATAGCTGATGGTTGTTAACAGCCCATTCTCATCAAAGAAACGGTGTAGTGCAGGCCGTCCATTTTTGTAATAAACTATTTCGGTGCCCGTCTCACCTTTGTATTCAATTTTGTCAGTCCAATAGGTTCGTTCTTTGTTTAAAATTTTGCGGATAGGGCGTAAATACTCTCTGAGGTGCAAGTCATTGATGAAACATGAATTGAGACCACCTGCCAAAATGACAGAGAACAGAAGATATTGTGATACTTTTTTGTAGGAGCTATTCAACGATCTGACCTGTTAATCCATCTATAGAATGTTAAGAGCAGGACGACAATCCCTGCGAAAATATACAAACCACCTGGGAAAACCAGATCCATCATACCTAGTCGTCTATCATCATTTTAGGTTTTAGCAACCGGCTGACATTTTCCAGCTTCCCATCGGTCTCAGCTGGTTTGAGATTCAATATTTTAGCAATAAGGGGGTAGATGTTAATATTTTCAACCGTGGGATGAATATAGCCGTGTTTAAAGGCGGGACCGGCAGCGTAGAAGATGGCATGCATGTCCTTATAGCGTGGGTCATAACCATGGGTGCCCCCTATAAAATCCGAGGGGTACTCCCAGGTCCTCCAACCGACACTCCAATGAAGATCAGGTGCCGCTACGATATCCATGACACGGGGATGACTACCGTAGTGCAAAGTGTCCGGGATACTGTCTTTCATCCATACTTGCAGATGTTCCGCACGTTGGAGGTTCAAATAGACAGAATCCAAAAACTCAGGTTTTGCATCAAACATCCAGATTGGATTACTGCCAAGCGAAGTATCCAGCCAGGCAGGTTGGATAAAATCATCGAAGTAGATTACTTTATCGCCTGATGTGCGTGCCATACCATGATCGGCTGTAACGATAACATTCACCTGATCAGCTATGGGAAGCTGGGCAAGTTTTTGGCGGAAATCTCCTATCAGACTATCAAGATATTCGAGTTTGGCTTTAACCTCATCACTTTCAGGGCTGAAATCGTGGCCGACACCATCTGGTTCAGGGTAATACCATGTTATAAGACGGGGGCGTTCCTTTTTGGGAAGCGATAACCATGCGATAACACTGTCCACACGAGCTTCATAGGGGAAGGTATGATTGTACTTCTTCCAGCGGGAAGGATAAATGCCGGATACAGGAGCCTCACTGCCCACCCAGTAGAATGAACCTGTTTTTAAACCCTGCTTTTCAGCAGTAACCCAAATGGGCTCTCCGCCATAAAATTCACCATTCTCAACAGCTTCCCTATCTCGGATCTTGTAGTACGCGTCCATATCAGGGTCGTAGAATGTGTTTTGCACAATACCGTGATTGTCAGGGTAGAGACCGGTTGCAATACTATAGTGATTTGGAAAGGTTTTACTGGGGAAGGAGGGCTGCAAGGATTCTAGTTTGACACCCTCACGTGCAATTGATTCCAGATTTGGCATATTTGCCATTTGAGGATAATCCCAACGACACCCATCCAACGATAGCATAACTACGTATTGTTCTTTTGGAATTTTCTTTACATAAGGGTTACTGGTGCAACCAATGAGCACAAGTATGGTGAGTATTAGTATAGCGAATATCTGGATCCCTTTTGGAGTTTGCATGGTTCCCCTTTGTAAGCATTCCTTTGGTCAATTTAAGCTCAATTTTTCCATTTAATTTGAGGGCAATAATCTATCTGAAACCGCCTGCCAATTCAATACTACATATCTGAAGGATAGACAAAGATGGTTAAAATACAGGTCAGGGATCAGGGCTGGGAATTTCTTGGTGGAGTCATTTTTGCCGTGCGGTAGGCACCATAAAAATCGGCTAGCCAGAAAAGGGTCATAAAACTGGCATTTATCCCAGTCATAATGGGGTTCTCAGCCTGATTATGGTTGTAGGTGTTAAAGGCAAAGCCAGCCACCAGAATAAAACTGAACAGACCATCAACGGGGTGTCCAGCATAGGCCCGCCCCAGACCGGGAACGATAGATAGTGAAGTTGCCAGTAGTGGCATTTTGCCAGGTTTTGGCTCTCTTACCCATTCAAGAGGGTCCACCAACCGTCCATCATACTGAATCCTTGCATTGGGGTGTTGCACGTGATAATGCCTTGCTGCCGAATTACAGCGGATAATCCGATCTGTACCAATCACCACTCCTGGCAGGACACCTTTCTCAAGGATAGCTGCAACCATAAAATTTGAACATGATTTTTCGAATTGACAGTTTAGTGCAGATGATTCATAACTGAAATGCTGCCATGTTTGAATGGGTTTTAGAATTGTTCTTTGAGCGAGGCTCAGGGTGTCATCAGCATAAAGTGAGTCCAGGGGTGTCATCTCTTGTGCGCACACAATTTGCACAAAAAGAATGAGGGGAAGTAGTGCTGATCTCAATCTTATGGCTTAACCCCCAAATGTCTTCCGCCGAACCTGCATTAGCGATTCAGCGTTGCATGCAAGCGTGTAAAAAAATCTATAAAAAATTGTTGATCTTGTACGGGGCCAGATTCAACAAGACTAGGACCTTCGTAGTGCTCTCCCTGAACAGTCAGGCGAACCCGTGTTTGCTGAAGAGAAAGTTCTTCAAGATTAACGGTCATGGTATAAGTATATGAGTCAGCACTTGAAGGACCAGAGTCATTGGAACCAAATAATGACCAGCTAGAATCATTGTGGTGGGAGCGGGATCTGTGCGAACGCCGGTGGGGGCGCCGATCATCATCATTATCATCATCATCATCATCATCATCAAATGCATCAAACATCCAGGCTATAAATAATCCAACAACGGCCACAGTGCCTGCTATCAAACAGAAGGTTCCAAGCTCATTTTCGAGCTCATTCTCAGCACCAGTTTCTCGACTTATGGGTGCCAGGTAACGCTCCGAAGTCCTGCTGGCTGTCATGAGTCCTAAACCCATGTCAACATTACCCAACGTGTAATGCATTTCCTGGAGAACAACGCTAGCTGCTTTAGCCACTTCCTCTGGACTGCCATTGAAATCCCGGGTTTGCAGCACACGCGCTTGCTCTGGAGTGAGCTCAGCAGGTCTGTAACTGCACCCCGAAACGATAAAAGATAGGTATATGATCAGTAGCCAGCTGGCTACTCGTGAGAACCGATTGATCGATGTTGTTTTCATGAGGTATCTCCCTTTCATGTCCATAAGCCAGGATATGTTCCCCTGGGGGACCCGTTTTTCTGCTTTGCACCCTTAGCATAAATCTTAATTTGATATTAGCAAAGGATAAATATCATGAAATATTATTGTAAGGTCCTATCATGTATATAAGAACTGTGCTGCTATTAACCATCGTATTGTTATTAATAAGTTGTTCACCTGATAGGACAAAGGATGTTAACGAGGAGGATTTTCAAATGCATGATTTCGACAAATTATGGAATTACAATGAACCTGGTGAAACAGAGCAGAAATTCAGGGATGTATTGGCCAACACAAATGCGCAGGAGAGCGTAGAATATGCACTTGAATTGAGAACCCAGATTGCCCGTACCCTGGGTCTTCAGCAAAAATTTGAAGATGCCCATAAACTATTAGATCAAGTTGAATCTGAGCTCAAACTTGAATATTCCATAGCTAAGATTCGCTATATGTTAGAGCGGGGGAGGACTCTCAATTCTTCCGGAAAGAAAGAGGAATCAATAGCTCTGTTTTTGGAAGCCTGGGAGTTGGGTTTAGAGGTAAAAGCTGACTTTTATGCAGTGGATGCTGCACACATGCTGGGGATTGCTGCGCAACAAGATCAGCAGTTAATCTGGAATGAAAAGGCTATGGATTTAGCCGAGAAGAGTCCCGATAAAAGAGCCCAGGGATGGTTGGGCTCTCTATACAACAACATCGGTTGGACCTACCATGATTTGCAGGAATATGAGAAAGCCCTGACGGTTTTTCTTAAAGCCCAGGAATGGCGTGAAGCCCACGAACAGGTCATAGAGACCCAAATCGCAAAATGGTGTGTGGCCAGGACTCATCGCTCTCTGGGTCACGTTGACAAAGCGCTTGATATGCAATACGATCTTGAAAAAGAGATGCAGACAGCCGGTCAGGATGAAGATGGTTATGTCTCGGAAGAGATTGCAGAATGTCTCACCCTCCAGGAAAAACCTCAAGAAGCTGCTCCTTATTTTATGAAAGCCTGGACAATTCTATCCAAGGATATCTGGCTCAAACAGAATGAAGCAGACCGTCTGAATAGATTAAAGACTCTGGGAGAGAAAAAATTCTAGTAGCTGTGGATCTCAGCAATTGATTCTACTCATTGATAATTACGATTCCTTTACCTATAACCTTTACCAGCAGGTATCAAGTTTTGGGCAGAAGGTTATTGTCAAAAAGAATGATGCTCTCACTGTTGATGCTATTGCTGCTCTTAAACCAGAGCGGATTATTCTCGGTCCGGGTCCCAAAACACCGGCAGACTCAGGTATCTGTATTCCACTTATCAAGGAAGTTTCTGACCACACTCCAATCCTGGGAATCTGTCTGGGACACCAGTGTTTGGCTGTTGCTTATGGAAAATCGGTGGTTCAAGCTCATCGGCTTGTTTATGGAAAAACTACCACGATAACAACTGAAGGCTCCAGGATCATGGCCGATCTGGATTCATCATTTGAGGTGGCGCGCTATCACTCTTTAGTGATTGATGATGTACCTGCAGGCTTTCGGGCTACTTCTCATGATGCCACCGGAGATATCATGTCTATCGAGCATGAGCATTTACCCATCTTTGGCTTACAGTTTCATCCCGAATCCTTTTTAATGATGAGTACCGGGAGCAGTATCATCGAAAAATTTCTGGAACTTTGATATGAACAAGGAGCAATTATGGGCGCAGGTTTCCAAAGCAGATAGCACCTGTTTTCGAACAGATAGTGACGGCGCACCCATGTGGCGTGATCTGCTGGCCTCTGATCCTACCTCAAGCTTCGTACTAAGGGATATCGCTGAACTGCCTGCCTTGCTGGACTTTCTGGAAGTGAATCAGGATAATCTGTGTAGTGGGTATTTCAGTTATGATCTGGGGATGGCATTACAGGGTGTGACCAGTCGGCACTCCTGCCATGTGCCGTTGGCGATCATGCATGCCTATGATCACTGGGTTGAATACCGTCAAGGAGAAGCGAATTATGTGGGAATCAACCAGCTAGATATTGCTGATAAAGAACCAGAGTTGGACAATTCTACATCTATTGAATTCGAATCAACTATTTCAGAATCAAACTATGAAAGCACCATTGCTCGCATCCACGAGTACATCCGTGCAGGAGATTTTTATCAGCTCAATTTCACACAGCAACTGATAGGGAGGACCAGTGACCCTATTTCTTATGCTTCAATTCTTAATAAACACCCTGCCGCCTATGCCATGGCCATGGATTGTGATGAATTGAAGATCACTTCCCTCTCACCAGAGTTATTTCTACATCATAGAAATGGAGTTTTAACAACAGAGCCCATAAAGGGGACCCGTCCCCGTGGGGAAACCCAACAGGAAGATGATGCACGTCGTCAGGAATTGATGAGTAGTGAAAAGGAACAGGCTGAATTATTCATGATCACAGATCTCCTCAGAAATGATCTGGGTAAAGTCAGTAAGATCGGTAGTATTGCTCTTGAAGCCGTCAAGGATATGAGAAAACTTCCCAAAGTCTGGCACACCTATTCCAGGATCTCAGGACGCCTCAGGCAGAACCTCAAACCAATTGATGCCCTGCTATCCATGTTGCCTGGTGGATCGATCACAGGCTGTCCCAAAAAACACGCGATGGAAATCATTGACGAGTTAGAGGATGCTTCCAGGGGCGTCTATACCGGTTCCATGGGGTATTTCCATCCCGATGGAGACTTCAGCTTTAATATTGCCATTCGAACCCTGGTTCAACAGGATTCAAAAATATCTCTGGGTTCAGGTGGAGGGATTACCATTGATTCCAAATGGGAGGATGAATGGGAAGAGCTTCTGGTGAAAGCCTCGACATTTAAATAGTACGCTTCCCTCATCAACGTTCCTTTAATAAATTCTTCAGCGTCGGGTTCTTGTGACTTGTTTCAGGCAATTGCACCCATAGATTTAATCATAATTAGCGAGGGGATGTCATGAGTAGCTTAAGCATAAAATTATTGCTGATCACGATCAGCGTCGTCATCTGTCAGGCACAAATGTGGCAGCAAAATGACCAGATATTTAATCCCAGTGGAGTGCCCTCCCTCCCCTTTTCCCAACCTCGCTTTGCCGATCTAGACAATGATCAGGATATGGATATGATTCTGGGTAGTATCAGTGGTCCACCACTTTATTTTGAGAATACAGGATCGTTGACCTCTCCACATTTCCAGCCAGGTGATAACCTTTTTGCTTCAGTTCAGGAGTTGGACTGTGAAATAGGGGTCTGTGTCGATCTGGATGCGGATAGTGATTTGGATTTTGTCAGTGGGGGATATAGAGGACTACAATTATACGAAAACACAGGGACATCAATTGCCGCTGTATTTGAAAAGGTGGATGGTTTTTTTGACGAGCTGAGTCTTGACCCGAACCCTGTACCGCATTTTTCAGATATGGATAATGATGGTGATGTCGATATGGTGCTTGGGCTCAGCGAATCTGGAGCCATTAATTACTATCAAAATTACGGGACCCCTGAAATAGCAATATTTATAGGTGGGACTCAGGAATCCTGGTTTGATGTGGGTCTGTATGCCTATCCCTGGTTTTCTGATATGGATGCAGATGGTGACTCCGATCTTCTTGTAGGCCGTGATGGATATGGATTTTACTATTATCAAAATGTGGGAACTAATGCTGCTTGGACATGGATGCAGGCAAGCTCACAATTCTCAGGACTCGGTGGATCAACCTATTGGAACTCACCCTGCCTGGTGGACTTGACAGGCGATGGGAAGCAGGATCTGGTTCATGGGACAGCTTCAGGTCCCCTCAAATATTACCGCAATACAGGCTCGTTGACATCTGCCTCCTGGTCTGAAGTGACCTCATTGTTTGGTGGCGTTATCGATGTAGGTGGTGCCAGCAACCCGGTATTTATCGATTTTGACCATGATGGGGACCTTGATCTTCTGAGTGGCAGTCAGAGTGGTGACATCAAGTACTATTCAAATACGGGTAATGCTTCTGGACCGGCCTGGTCCGCCGACCATAGTCGATTCAGCAGTATCGACCACTCCATCTATTCCGCTGTCACTGCAGGTGATCTTGATGCAGATGGTGAATATGATCTGGTGGTAGGGGATCTCAGTGGCAATCTCTATTACTATAGAAACACGGGTACCTCATTTGTTCTGGATCCTTCCGAGTTCACCGGGATCAATGTGGGTGGATGGTCCAGCCCAAGATTGTACGATATGGATCAGGATGCTGATCTGGACTTGTGTGTTGGACGGGAAGATGGGCAAATTTCATACTATGAAAATACAGGAACCATTCTGGATGCAGTTTGGTCCGAGAATACGAACCTTTTTAGTGGTCTAGATGTGGGTACCAATGCAGTCCTCAGTCTGGGTGATATCAACCTGGATGGAAACTTGGACATGCTGGTAGGAAAGAGTTTTCGAGCTGTGGAATATTTCAGTCATGAAAATGGCGTCTGGGTTGAATATCCCGATTCGTTATCAGGATTTACTTTTGGACAAAATGCAACACCAGCCCTGGTTGACCTCAATGGAGATGGCGATCTTGACCTCACTGTGGGTAATTACGATGGGACTTTTAACTACTTTGAAAACCTGAACATCGTAAGTATTGGGACTGAAAATGTACATCCCAATACGACTACGTTGCAGGCTGCCTACCCTAATCCCTTTAATCCCTCGGTTACTATTCGCTATGAGCTCAATGAGGCCATGCATACCACCATCACCATTTATGATTTAAAGGGAGCCAGGATTAAAACTTTGGTGGATGAGTCCCAGGCATTTGGTACTCATGAGCTTGAATGGACCGGCCTCAATGGGCAGGGGATGCAGGTTGAAGCAGGTGTCTATCTGGTGGTTCTCGAAAAGGGTGGGATAAGTCAAACTCAAAAGATTACGTATTTGAAGTAAAAAAAGAGCCGGATTAAACCGGCTCTTTTTTGTAATTGTGATATGTGTTTGTTTGACTATCGTAAATACACCATCTTAATTACTTCTGAATAATCACTTGCTTGAATCATTGCGAAATAGACACCTGTTTCAACGAGCAGACCCTCTGCTGTGGTACCATCCCACTGAACTGAATAATTACCTGTCGACTGATTGGCGTTAACCAGGGTTTGGATCTCCCGACCACTAATATCATAAACTTTCAGGGTAATATCTGACGATTCCGGTAAACTGTAATTAATAGTAGTGTTTGGGTTGAATGGATTTGGGTAATTTTGATCTAATCTAAATGATCCAATTATTCCAACATCATCGTTGACTCCTGTGAATGCTTCTGTAAGCCTCCAAAGTCCACCACCACCAGTACCTACGTAAATATCTTCAGGTTTGTTTGGATTGAATCGAGCGAAATTGAAAAATGTGTGATTCATACCTGCAGAGATTTCAGTCCAGGTACTGCCAGCATCAGTTGATAAAAGCAACTCTGGAGCATCTCCGCTAACCATATACCATTGTTGTCCCGCCACAAGAATCGTATTGTTATCCAAGGGATGAACATCAATATCAATAATTCTGCTGTGGTCATTCAACTGAGTCCAGCTTGTACCACCATCGGAAGATTTATAGAGCCCTCCGGCATAGCTCCAATCAAAATCATCCGCCATGGAGGCATATACTGTGGAAGCATCATCAACATAAATAGCCAGGACATCTCCAGCTGGAAAATTGCTTAGTAATGACCAATTACCACCTGCATCTGTAGATTTATACAAGCTTACTTGGGTATTACTTGCAGTATTAACCCCCAAATAGAGAGTACTTGAATTGCTTGGATCGATTGCAATCTCCCAGGCTGCCGCAGCATCTGCTCCCAGCCCAGTATTAATACTGGTCCAGGATGATCCACTGTTGGTGGATTTATAAACTCCATCGTTATAGATTGCAGTATATAGGGTTCTATTGCCTGCAGATCCTGATGTCTGGTCCAAAATCAGATCACAACGACCTTCTGTCAACCCTGAGGATATTTCGGTGATTGTATTACCCATATCAGAGCTCATAGCAATACCACCAGCAGTAAATCCCGCATTATATCCACCCTGTGAGCCTTGCCACCTACTGATGTAAAGATCACCATTTGACGGATCCACCATAATATCTTTAACCGCATCAATATCCGTTAATGCCCCAAAAGCAGGGTCCTGCAGAGGATCGAGCCTGAAATAGCTTGAGCCGCCATCCTCAGTCCGAAAAAGACCCATGTCATCATATCCTATATAAACAATATCAGCGTTATTTTGATGAAAAGCAATTCCATCAGTATTCATAAGTTCAAGCCCCCGTCCCTGCCAGGCACCATTCACTGAAGTTGTATAACTTTGATTCCAGGTTTCACCGGCATCATTGCTAATCACTACTAAATCTGCGCAAATAGCAATCCGGTCTGGGTTACTCGGGGCAACTTTAATGTCGAAGGCATAGGGGTCTGAGAACCATTCATCATTCATCCAGCCTAAATTTGTTCCATCGTGAACCAATTCCCAAATTAAACCCCCATCCCAACTAGCATAAACACCAGGTTCTTCATACCCGCTACCTCTGGTAGTACCTATGTAAATAATCTCTGGGTCAACCGGATCGACATCAAATTTCCAGTAATCATAGAAAAGTGGTTCATAGGCATCATATTTAGGTAAATCTCCAGTCAGGTCGGTCCATGAATCTCCACCATTTGTAGTTTTAAAGAAACCACCACTAAATGTGGTCGAATCACTGATAGTCCCGAGTACTTTTACCGTGAGGAACAGTGTAAATGTGTCTTCTACTAGAACACCTTTCATTCGATGTAGATTTGTGTGAGGCAGTCCAGTGTTCTTTGAAGCCCACGCTGTTCCCCCATCAGCACTGGCATAGATTCCATTTGTGGTAGCAACAGTAACTTGATTTGGGTCTATGGGACTTATGACGATTGAATGAACAGCTGTTGCTGGAGGCATGCCAATGTCTGTTGCAGTCCAGTTAGCACCCCCATCTACACTTGAAGCAAAACCGCTTACACCTTCATAAGCAGGGAAGGGCTCAAAATCAGCGTATGAACCATCTGCTCCATTACCAAAACCAATGAACATTCGATTGGTATTGGCTGCATCAATTGCAATTGTGGAAACTGATACTCCATCTTCCTCATCTGCTAAACTACTGGGGTAAAGTAGTGTCCAAGATTGTCCTCCATTTAGACTTCGGAAAAGACCTACTGCTGTACAGATATATACCTTCTCATAATCGACTGGATCTATTACAATGTCATTAATCCAATAAACATCCCCACTATATGAAGAATGAGCTAAATTATTATTAATATTGGTCCAGGTTTGTCCGCCGTCAGTGGTTTTAAACAAGCCCTCTATATCACCACCAACATAAATAATGTCTGCATTTGTTGGATGTATAGCCATAAAATGCAGGTCGCTTCCAGCTCCAGGGCCAATGTTTTGCCAGGGGTATTGGGCAAATAAAATAGTCGAAAATAACAGTCCTAGTATTGTACGCTTCCATGAAATCAGCATAACGCCCTCCTCAGTTCAAACCCCAGATTTGTAACGATGGGATTTGGGTTATTTGCATTATTTATGACTATTTTAATCCCACATCCTCAGTTTATAAGTTTATAATAGCAATATTTAATACAGGCAATAACTACTGGTGCCATCCTCGTAATTACTTGAGTAGTGCTAAATTGTTCTTTATCAGTTGGTTAAAACCAGTCTACGATCCAAATATCCTGCTGGACATTGTTTGAGAACTGATTACTGATGGAGGTTATAATTGAGCTATCTGGCCAGGTTGAACTACCAAAATTCCAGATAAAAATGCCAAATGTATTCTCAGTACAAATGTTATTTTCAAGGATATATCCGGTAGGAGATTGGCGATCCTCATCACTGACTTCAATTCCTGCACCAATGTTATTATAACAGTGGTTGTTTTTCAGAATAACGTCACTACCACCATCCAGCCACAAACCTGCATCCCACCATCCATCTACGCTAGCATCGCCATCATTCCCATAGAGCTCATTACCCTCAGCCAGGACATGATCACTATCTTCAATCAATAATCCACCACCGGTATTGTCGTGACTTGAATTATCTCTGATAATCACATTTTCATTCCCATAGGTATTTATACCTGTGCCCAGTACTATGTTACTCGCACTTTTAGGATGAGGTCCATTTCCAAGAGCTTCTACTCCTTCGATGAGTACATTTTGGGAATAATCCACATGGATTCCATAGCCTTCAAATTCCCAGTCCGTCAGTTTCACTGCGTGTCCATTATTTTTTACAGTCATATTTTGAATGGTCAAACCATTGCAGGTTGAAACAGCCAGCCCAACATCTGTATAGTTTTGAATAGTTATGTTTTTGAAAACCAGATTGTGGCAGTCCTCAGCATAAATACCTATGGTTCTTTCGTTCTCACCATCAAGAATCACAGACCCGGTAATTCCTTCAATTGTTATCGTATCTGCGCTACTCCCAAATTTTTGCAGACCTAGCCCCTCTTTGTATGTTCCACCTAAAATGAATATCCTTCCACCTGGATGAACCTTTGAAAAAGCAGCACCTAAGGTTTTGAGTGGGTTATTTACACTTTTCCCATCTGAGCTGTCATTCCCGTCTATTGATACATAAATTGAATCTTTGGAAACCGGAGATGTTATTCCTGTAATCCAGTTTAAGCCATCTTCACTATCATCAGAATCACTATCGAACAAGTCACAAGATTGGAATTGCAGGCTCATAAACACTAGAATGAGCAATAAGATTAACGTGCTTTGCTGGCGGGTCTTCATGGTCTCTCCCTAAATAGCTTGTTTGTTATTATCACATATTAGCAAGAGACGAATAATTTCACAGTTATACTTTGGTAGAAAAAGGACTGACAATTGCCAGCCCTTTTGAATGAACTAATAAATAGTTTTACCCGTCTTGATGGGGCTTCGAGAACACTTCGAGAGCCTCAGTGACTGCCTCAGCCTTCAGCTCAAAATACTTTGCTAACTGAGCTCAAGATCCTTTACAGCGACCTTAACTCCTGAATTCATTTTCCGACGGATGTAGGAGAAGACCTCAAGGAGCGGTAGATCCTTGGGACAGACATCGTCACAGGCCATCATCCCGATACAGCCAAAGACACCAATATCAGTTGAGACCAATTCGAACCATTCCTGCTCTCCGCGAGTATCCCGAGGATCAAACATAAAACGGCCGATGCGGTTCAAACCAGCTGCACCGAGGAAATCTGGATAAACCTGGGCTGTGGCACAGGCTGCTACGCAGCAACCACATTCGATACAGCGTTCAGATTCATAGATTTTATTGGCCGTGGCATTGTCCATACGCTCTTCTTCGGCAGTTGGATCAAATTCCTTGGTAGTATGAATCCAGGATTCCAGGCGTTTAGCCATATCATGGAACCAGACTCCGGTATCGACAGAAAGATCACCGAGGAGTTTAAAGAAGGGCAAGGGATACAATTCAATGGTATCTGCCAGATCAGCGGTAAGTGTTCTACAAGCTAAGGTGGGTCGGCCATTGATCATCATGGCGCATGAGCCACAAATACCAGCCCGGCATACAAAATCATACATGAGATCTGGAGCTTGATTCTCTCTGATTCGGTGAAGCGCAGTAAATAGATTTAAACGAGGAGTTTCCTCCAATTCAAAGGTATCGATATGCGGCTCATCATTCTCTTTGGTGGGGTTATATCTGAATATTTTGAAGGTCAGGGTACGTGCCATTATTTTGCATCCTTATAGGGTGATTCTTCACGCCAGGCTTCTTTGGGAAGGCTAATTCCAATAGGTTCACTTGTTGCATGTTTTCCAAGCGCTTTTTGCTCGGCATCGACCTTGGCGTTGTATTCTTCAAGACTGAGATCCATATCGATCATCTGTCCCCCACCATAACCACGATCACCAGGGGGTAAATCAAGCTGCCCAACAGGTTCATATTTAAATTCAGGCTCATCGGCGCCAATTTTCCAGGATGCCAGAGTTCTGTTTAACCAGTTCTTGTCGTCTCTGGCTGGATAATCTTCGCGGGTGTGAGCTCCTCGAGATTCAGTCCTGAGGAGTGCTCCCTTGGCAATGATATAGGCTTGTTTTGCCATGCCTTCAATCCGAAGTGCCTGGGAGAGTTCAGGATTCATGCCTGGGGCGTGTGCTTTAACTTTCACATTCTTCAGACGACCTAAAATTTCTTTAAGACCAGTGACAGCTTTTTCAAGACCTTCCCCTGTTCTGAAAATATGAACGTGATCCTTGAGTAATTCAGCTATTTCATCACGGAGGGCGTAAACATCCTCTTCTCCCGAATTGGTTAAGAGATGCTCTATCAGATCAGTCTGTTCCTTACCGAATTTCTCGGCAAGAGAAACATTAGCATTTAATTCAGCGGTTTTGGCATAATCTGAGATTTTATTACCGACAACCATCCCAGCAACCACGGTTTCAGCCAGTGAGTTACCACCCAGTCGGTTAAAACCATGCATATCCCAGCAGGCAACTTCACCCAGTGCAAATAGACCCTTCATACCATAGGCATGGCCATCTTTGTTTACCCTGATACCACCCATGGAGTAGTGTTGAGTAGGACGAACAGGAATGAGTTCTTTAATGGGATTCACACCAATAAAAAACATACAGATGTCATAGACTTCGCGGAGCTTGGTAGTCAGGTGTTCTTCACCAAGATGACGCAGGTCTAACCAGAGGTGTTCACCGTAGGATGATTGAACCCCCTTACCCTTTAAAATGTGTTGTTTCATTCTACGGGAAACAACATCACGAGAGGCCAACTCCTGCTTTTCAGGTTCATATTCAGGCATAAATCTATATTCATCGACATCCAAGAGAAGTCCACCGTCACCGCGACAACCTTCTGTTACCAAAATATCGGTGGGCACAATGCCAGTGGGATGAAATTGAACCGCTTCCATATTGCCAAGTGGGACCAATCCAGTCTGGAGTGCCAGCCAGGATCCAGTTCCCTCGTTGATAATTGCATTGGTTGATTCACCATAGAGTCGACCATATCCACCTGTTGCAATGGCGGTGGCTTTCGACATATAGGCTACCAGCTCACCATCACGTAATGAGCGAACAATGGCACCAATACAGACACCATCTTCATGGATCAGACTCAATGCTTCCATTCGATCATGGATAGTGATATCCAACTGAACAGCCAGGTTATCCATGGCGTAAAGCACGGTGTGCCCTGTTCCGTCAGCAGTATAACAGGTCCGCCATTTTGCGGTTCCGCCAAAATCCCGAGCTGTGATTAAACCTTCTTTTTCATCATCTTCAACAATAGTAGTTTTCTTACCCTTGATATAGACATCTCTGGGGCCACCCTCTACCCGATTCCAGGGGACTCCAAAATGAGCCATTTCGCGCATGGCGATGGGTGCATTGTCTGCAAAAATGCGGGCAACTTCCTGATCGGCGCCCCAATCAGAACCCTTCACGGTATCCAGCCAGTGAACAGTAGGGTTATCACCCTTGCCTTTGGCGGAGTTACCCAGTGAAGCCTGCATCCCACCCTGAGCAGCAGCTGAATGACTTCTACGTGGTGGAACCAGAGACAACATGGTCACATCAAGCCCAGCCTGGGCACTGGCTATGGCAGCACGTTCACCGGCTAAACCGGCACCAATAATGAGGACATCAGTAGTCAGTACCTTCATGAGAGAATTCCTTCCAGTGGACCAGCCATGGCAATTACTGTGGCGGCACCTAAAATCGTATAAAACCAGAATAGAAAATAAAAGAGGGCTTTTGCGTAATTACGCACAAAGAAAGTATCAGCAAACCATTTCACCAGGAGACGGTAGACACCAATAGCCATATGGGCAACGACACTTACCATCAAGATGGCGTACAGAATCCAGAGACCACTTTCCACTCGTGAAGTAGCAACCTCTACCGTGAGTCCCAGAGTCTGTCCAGCAACACCCATATCTGTAAAAATATTCCACATTACCAGAAAGAGATGAAAGGCACCGGTAGCCAAAACGATCATTCCAGTTCTGACCTGAGTGATCCAGAGTGAGGTCTCAAAATGGGAACGCAGCTTGATATCAGAATTTGGATCCTGGTTCCAACCTTTGCGGGAGTCTTTCAGTTTTTCACCCAGCTCAAGCATTCTCTTACGCTCGCGGAGTTTTCCAGGAATCTTTCGACCTGCCCAGATAAAGTGAATGAAAAAGACTATGGTGACGATAAAGATGAGCGGTTGAGCCATGGGAACTGTATGCTCCATGAAATAGGCAACGGTTTCATAGAGGTCTGCACTCACAAGAATGCTGCTCTCCAGAACCAGATGACCCAGAATGAAGAAGGCGAGAAAAGCACCAGTAAGACCACTGATACGTTCATCTCGTAAAGCTTTTTTTGCGTTCTTGAAAGCGCTGCTCGTTTTACTGTGCCGAGTTTCTGCTTTCGGGTATAGTTCAGTATCAATACCTGTCATGATACCAGCTCCGATCTATGTTTAAAGGCTAGAGTGAATTGCCGTTTCGATTGTTGGTTTAGCACAGGGTAAATATCAACTCCCCAAAACAAATTTCAAGTGTGAAGTATGCCCATCATCCTATCATTTACAGAATTGATGTGGATTAGTCATGATTGCTCAAAGCAAATATTAAACCATTCCCATTAATTTGCCTGATATTTTTAGTAGTCACATCAATTCTCATGTGCATATTAACTTTTCCCAATCTATTTTGTGATCATCAAAATGCTCATCAAATAAAGGAGCCTGCATGAAAGATCGTATGATTTCTCTGGATGTATTTCGAGGTTTGACCGTCGGATTGATGATTCTGGTCAATAATCCTGGAAGCTGGTCCCATATATATGGACCATTGCGTCATGCCGGGTGGCATGGTTGGACACCCACGGATCTGGTCTTTCCGTTTTTCCTCTTTATCGTTGGTGTGGCTATGGCCCTCAGTTTTGGGAAACGCATGGAGGCTGGTTCCGATGTAGCAGCTCTCAAGAAAAAGGTCTGGTCCAGGGGTGCTATCATCATTGGTTTGGGTCTTTTCTTAAATGGCTTCCCTTTTAACATTCCACTCAACGCCCAGATGGCTGCTGACTTTGAGTTTATGGACATACCTCGCCGCCTTCTCACATTGCGGTATTGGGGAGTTCTTCAGCGCATTGGTTTGAGTTATCTCATTGGTGGCTTGATCATCCTCTATTTCCCGAGAACCTTTTCCAGAATACTGGCAGTGGGAGTTCTGGTAGTCATTTATGAGTTTTTTATGCGAGTTCCACTCGTGGATGGTTGGGGAGCAGGCAGTTTTGAACTGGCTGATAATTATATCCGCTACATGGACATCCTTCTTTTTGGTAAAGCACATCTATATGGTGGCACTGGCATCCCCTTTGATCCAGAAGGATTCTTATCCACGCTTCCCGCAGTTGTTACACTTATGAGTGGGTTTTGGCTGGGTGAGTATCTGCGCAAACCAATCGATCATCAGGAGAAACTCAGTAATTTAAGTGTTATGGGGATCATGTTGTTTTTTGCAGGTTCACTCCTCAGCCTAATTGAACCCATCAATAAGCAGTTATGGACAGTATCGTATGTTATCACCATGGATGGATTAGCCATCATGATGATTGTAGTATCCTCTTATCTCATTGATGTTAAAAAGATGGATTTCTGGATTAAGCCAGCCATTGTATTTGGAAGTAATGCTCTGGTAGTATTTGTAGGGTCAGGGATTATTGGTCGCTTCATGTATATGCTGAAAACCACCAATGCTGAGGGTGATATTATTTCTATCAAGCAGGCCTTATATAGTGGCATTTTCGTCCCACTGGCAGGCGACCTGAATGGTTCGCTGCTGTATGCATTGACCAATATCGCAGTCTGGTTGGCTATCCTGTGGTATCTGTATTCTAAAAGGATTTTTGTGAAGATCTAAAATTGAGAACATCCTGAGCTTGATCGGATGATATTATTGAGCCTATACAATGGCCTCATCAAATATCTCCATGGATGTTTCAATAATCCTGTGGAAGAAGCTCTTAACTATTAAGAGCTTCCACTTTTACGACTCTAAATTGTCCAGATGTGCAAGGATGAGCTTCGATATTTGCTCAGTTGTGCATTTTTCATTATTTACTACCAAATGATATAGGGTCGGATCGCTGGTGTCTCTTTGGGTAAAATGATTGATAAAATCATCTCTTTCATTTTGTCGTGACTCAATGTGCCGTTCTGCTTCTACTATTGATAGACCCAAACTCTGACTGATATTTTTTGCCCGATATGCCATAGGGGCAATAAGTCTGACATGCAGAACGTTTGGTAAATCCTGCGTAATTATAACCCCTCCTCGACCGATGATGATGCTGTTTCCGGTTTGAGCAAAATGGATAAGCATCGCCTTGATGTATTTAAACACTTCAAATGAATCGGCATGCTTAAATCCGGCAATATTTGTGATCAATGCCTGATAGTTGGGGTTGACTTTGGTGATGTGCTCCAATTCTGATTTTGAATACCCTGATGCAATAGCAATTCTATCTAGAAGAAGTCTATCGAGAACAGTCCATTCTTCATTAGAATCAATAGCCTGTTCATTTAGATGATCCTCTAGCAGTGCTGCCAGGGGGTAAGCTTTACAACCATATTCTCTGGAGATGGTGATAGATGGCTTGAGCACATCTCTCTGTTTTTTATGAGATTGCTTCAAGTCATTTTTTATCTGTAAGCGTCTCTCAATACTTGAGGGGATACTAAAATGACTTTTCATCACACACTCTCCTTCCAATTCGGAAAAAATAATGAGATGTTTGACTAAATAATATCAACTACCTCTACAAAGAACATGTCCAATCTCAATCAGTAATGTTTATAAGTTAATGAGTTAGAAGAAATATGTTATCAAAATCGATAAATTTCAGTTTAGGAGACCTGGGGGTTGATGTACGATGCCAGGAAGGTTAGTAGAGCTTTGGTTGAGCGAATTTGGTGCTTTAATACTGAAATTCGAAATTCAGCATCCAGACCTCATGATCCTCATAGCTGATCATGGTGGCGAAACGGTCGGGGATAGCAATTATTCGAAGCCCAAACTGCCACTGCAGTTGGTCATTAAATCGATTCCGATAATGTTTGGAATCGATATAGTCAAACTGATTAATAATGCTGATGGCGTCACCCATGTTTCGGGGAAAGGGGTACCATACATTTGCCAGAGAGATCCGACGTTTATCTAAATACATGGACAAATGGTTGTTCATCTGGGGTATCCCCACGGTTCCTGTAACAAAAAATGAGGAGTTATGGGCATAGGGATCGTTTAGTTCATCCTTTACAATGCTGATGAAGCTATTGTGACCACCCTTCTCAAGTAATCGGGCTCGATTTAATGGGGAGAAAGCGGCCAGGTAGTCAATCCAGCCAAAAGCGAGACTGACTTTATAAAGTTCACCCCGTTCAGGTAGTAGTTGAAGCTTGAGCATTAAATCTGTTTGATCGATAACCGACTCGGTAGCCCAGACATTGGCTTCTGCACTGATCAACCAGATGGAAACACCGGTTTTGAGTTGTCGAATAGCTTCAGTATCGGGGTTCCATCGACCTGATGCATAGATCCAGGTTCTTGGCGTGGATGCTGTAGGGACATCGATCAACTGATAGCGTGGCTTGATTTTGAGAAAAGCTGCGTGATGACTTTTTATCAGCTCGACCCTGTCTTGCTCCTGTCTGAGTTTGGCTTCTTCCATTTTCAAAATATGATCGAGGGAATCAATGACGGCTTGTTTCCGACCCAAAGCCAGACTGTCCATGGTAATTTTATGTCGCAGTGAGTCCGCTCTGAGGGCTTCCGTCGCCTGATGTTCCAATTCCTGTTGCCGAATACTTGCTTCCAGGGATATTTGAATCTCCTGGGTTACCAGATGATGGTAGGTGGACTTCCCATAACTAATAAGGCTATAAAAAGTTGAATCGGTGGAAAAATGCCTGGCAGTAATTTTAACACTACGTAGGTTCATATTGGTGGAGACCAGCGATTCATAGCTGTAGTTCTCTTCCAATCTATCTTTGTTCTCCTCAATTTGCTGTGTAGCAATACTCTGTACACTGACTTCAACATGTTGAGCAAAACTCAAGCGGGCATCATTGTCTGCAGCTTCTTGGGATTCAGTCGATTCTCCTATCCCATAATAGAGGGTGTCAGAGCTGATTTCTCCTGTCTTGACCCACTGAGGGGTGCCATTTTGAGGACTAAGTTTATCGTCAGTAATCGTTGTGCCAATGAATTCCTCTAGATCGAAAGGTCGACCATGCACGGACCGATCAAATTTCGTTGAATCAGGTTTAGGAGCACCCCAGGCAATAAAGCAGGTACCTAAGAGAAAAAATATAGTCAAGCGTTTCGAGATAAAATGCCTCCGCTGTATGGCCCATATTCTAGTATTCGCCAGTGTTTAAGACAAGGTTTGATTGTTCCAGACGAATGCCGAGAGACACTATTTTGCGCTTGATCACTTCAGCGCTCGAAGTTGATAATGATCCATATAATATTAACTATTTCTTGATCTATTCTTCATTGTGTCATGGGGGTACTTATGTTATGATTGCAGCGCTGTGCCGAATAAGCGGTTCAGGGTCAAACAGAAAGGATGCCCGTTGTGTCAAAAGGGGTAACAAAACAGAGCGAAGATTTTTCAAAATGGTATACCGATGTGGTCAGACAAGCCAAACTGGCGGATTATGGTCCTGTTAAAGGTACCATGGTCATCCGACCGTATGGATATGCAATCTGGGAGAATTTCCAAGGCATCCTGAATCAAATGTTTAAGGACACAGGTCATGTAAATGCCTATTTCCCCATGTTTATTCCTGAGCACTTCTTGCAGAAAGAAGCTGAGCATGTGGAAGGCTTTGCTCCAGAAGTTGCAGTAGTTACACATGCAGGTGGCAAGAAGCTGGATGAGGCTCTAGTTGTTCGTCCAACATCCGAGACCATTATCTGGAACATGTATAAGAAATGGATTTCATCCTATCGCGATCTGCCCCTTCTGATTAATCAGTGGGCCAATGTCGTGCGCTGGGAAATGCGGACGCGCTTGTTTCTACGCACAACAGAGTTCTTATGGCAGGAAGGGCATACTGCCCATGCTACTGCTGAAGAAGCTCAGGATGAAACCTTGAAAATGCTTAATGTATATAAGTCTTTTGCTGAGGACTATATGGCTATGCCGGTCATCACTGGTCAGAAATCAGAGGCGGAAAAATTCGCCGGTGCAGTCAGCACCTACTCCATTGAAGCCATGATGCGTGATACCAAGGCATTACAGGCTGGTACCAGCCATAATCTCGGGCAGAATTTCGCCAAAGCTTTTGAGGTCACTTTTCAGAATAAGGATAATAGAGAAGAACTCGTCTATGCCACAAGCTGGGGTGTAAGCACCCGTCTTGTGGGTGGTCTGATTATGTCCCATGGAGATGATAAGGGCTTAATCCTGCCTCCCAAGGTGGCACCCTATCAGGTTGTGATTATTCCCATTTTTCGGAAAGACACCAGGGACCTTGTCATGGATAAGGTTGATGATCTTGTGGTCAACTTGAAACAAGCGGAAATTCGTGTGCACGTAGATGATGATGAAAAGAGCTCACCTGGATTCAAATTCAATGAGTGGGAAATGTGTGGTGTTCCCATGCGCGTTGAAATTGGCCCCAAGGATATTGAAAAGGGACATGCTGTAGTAGTCATCAGGCATTCTGGAGCCAAACATTTCATCCAGTTGAATGAACTCGTTCAATTTTTGGCGGATCAACAGGATATTGTTCAAGATGAGTTATTCCAGCGGGCTCTGGATTTCCGTGAATCCAATACTCACACAGTAGACAATTGGGATGATTTCAAAGAGACTCTGGAAACCAAGGGTGGATTTATCAAAGCCTATTGGAATGGTTCTTCTGAAGTTGAAGAGAAAATCAAAAATGAGACCAAGGCCACAATCCGTTGTATCCCCTTCGATCAACCTGAAGCTTCAGGAAAGTGTATTTATACTGGAGAACCAAGTTCACAACAGGTGATTTTTGCTAAAGCATATTAAATATAGATAATAATTCCAGGTGAGGATTCGAATTCACATCTAGGAGCAATAATAAAAAAGCCCCACCAGTTGGTGGGGCTTTTTTTATCCTCTCGGATCAAACAACGCTATTGGTGCATCGCTCCCTCAAGACCAAATAAATCAAAGGGTGCTCTGATATAAAAATCATTGAACAATACAACTAGCAAAATGCTGTAGATTACAAAAGCCAATAGAATCAACCATTGTACCTTAGACGTCTTCTGGATTTCCTGTCTGTCCTTCAGTTCACATACTTCCCCGGGACAGTATTGTGCCTTCTCCTTATAAATCCAGGGGTAAACCTTGCATCCCAGGCAAATACCAAATGCTGATTCAAAGAACAGGAAGATGAGACAAATGAAACAGATGAGACCTGTAATCGGACTATACGAGTTAACCAGGACAATCAAAATAAACATAACAAGCGCCATAAATATCCCGATGTACCATGCGAATTTCTTCTGCTGAGCACCCACATATTCAGGGGTCTGATTTCTAACAATCAATCTACCTACAATGAGGGTAGGGGAATATTTAGGATTGATAAAAACACGAATCAACATATCAGTCAGGAAAATAGTTACAGCATATTTCAGGGGAGTAAAGTTCCCTGCACCTGCTGCAGCTTGAATTGAAAATAGCATGACCAGAAAGAGTATTCCGGCAGTTGCTCTAATTTCACGTTCGTTTAAAACTGGGATGCTGTATCCTTCAACATCCTCCCCAAATTTTACAATATTACTCATATTTATCCCCGTAAATTTCACGTCGTATGTTAGTATAAGATGGTCATTTTTCTATTCGTGGCGCAGCGATTCTATGGGATCCAGTCCTGCGGCCTTGTAGGCAGGATAGATTCCAAATACGATCCCAATAAATGAGCAGACCCCCAATCCAATAAACACCCAATCGATGGGAATGACTGGAGCAACATTTTTCATAACCAGAGTCACCATGTTTCCTGCGCCGACTCCCAAGAGCACCCCGATGACACCACCAATCAATGAAAGAAAGACCGCCTCCAGCAAGAACTGAAAGAGAATGTTATTTCTGGTGGCTCCAATGGCTTTGCGAATGCCGATTTCCTTGATGCGCTCACTTACTGAAACCAACATGATATTCATGATGCCAATACCTGCCACCACCAGGGCAATGACACTCACAGCGCCGGCAAACATCTTAATTCCTGCAGTAAAGGAGCCAAATGTATCAATGAGAGCATCATTTGAGGTCACTTCAAAGTCGTTCTCATCAACAGGTCCCAGCCCGCGTACAATTCGCATTTGATCGATGACTTCTTCTTTTGTTAAATCAAAGCTCTCACCATCTGGCGCTTTAATGGAAATGCCTAAGGAAGTCCAACGACTCCCATAATATTGGAGATAGGCGGTAATGGGTACAATGACAAAATTATCCTGGCTTTGACCAAACATCTCCCCTTTACGCTGTAAGGTTCCGATAACATCAAAACCAATTCCGTTGATACTAATTGTCTGATTTATTGGATCTTGAAAGGGAAATAGTTTTTGAATGACATCTGTACCAAGAATTACCACCCGGCGATTGTATTCAATATCCTCAGGGATGAAATTTCTACCATAGTCAAGCTTGTGATTCAAGGCCTGCAAGCCAAACTCATCAACTCCCTGGACACCAACATTGGGATTGGTTGATTCTTTATTAAAGCGAATAGTTTTACCACCAGTCCCATCCTGGGCACTGACAAATTCAGCCCCAAGCATACGATCTCTTAATTCCAATGCCATATCATAGGTAATATTGGGTCGGCGCCAATATTTTCGTCGGCTGGCGTGGTCTCCCATCTGAATCACCGGTGATTTTTGAACAAAGATCACATCAGAGCCAAATACGTTCAGGCCCGTGTTGATGGATGATTCGAGGGTGCGGATGGCAGTCATCACCGCGATAATGGCGAACACGCCAATAACGATTCCCAGCAGGGTAAGTATGGAGCGTAGGAGATTATCACGAATAGCTTCCAGGGCCATGAAGAAAGCATCATTAAGTGTCTTAATTGTGGTTCTCAGGTACATGAGCCTACTCGTATCTCAGGGCTTCAATGGGATCCAGTTTTGCCCCTTTTCGTGCAGGAGCCAGACCGGCAAATAATCCCACACCAGCACTCAGGGCAATTGCCATAAAGGCTACACCAAAGGACATGGTCGCAGGGAATAAAAATTTACTGATAGCCATACTGATCAGAGTAGAGATGATCAGTCCCACCAATCCACCAGAAGCTGTGATGACCATAGCCTCAATGAGAAATTGTCCTTGAATCTGGCTTCGGGTCGCACCAAGTGCTTTCCGTACGCCAATCTCTCGAGTACGTTCTTTAACCGACACGAACATGATGTTGGCAATTCCAATTCCACCTACCAGGAGGGAGAGGGCTGTAATGATCATACCGGTACCACCGATGGCTAGTTTGATACCCTGGTATGATTGTCGAAAGGCATTTTGCTGATTGATGGCAAAATTATCTTTTTCTTCTGGTTTTAGGCCACGTAATACCCGGACAACACCTCGTAGTTCTTCTTTGGCATCTTCAACGAGGTGTTCCGGGACCTTAACTGTGATACTCCTGCGCCCCCAGGGACCATGAAATATTTTATTAAACGTCGCGAGAGGAATGATAACCTGGGTATCATTTGAAAATGCTCCCATAAATTTTCCCATTTCAGCCAGAACACCGATGACTCTGAAACGTTTTGAGCCAGCGAAGATCATTTTGTCAACAGGATTGCCTTGTGGGAATAATGTTTTTGCCACCTCAGAACCCAGGAGCACAACCTGTGCACCTGTACGATCCTCGGATTCTGTAAAGAATCGTCCATATTCTACATCAACTGTTGATACTTCAGGATAATTCGCAGTCACTCCATGGATGTAGATATTTTCGGCAGAAAGTTCCTTATAACTCAAATTGGCCATGCGACCTCTTTCGGCAGCTACAACCATGGCATATTGTGAGCGTTCTTGGATTTTTTCAGCCATGTCAAGCTCAATACGAGGTCGATTTCTCAAGGTCCACCAGTCTTCATCTCCAAACCAGGGCCATTTCTCGACATACAAATTTCCGCGTCCGAGAAATTTCATACTTTCTTCAAATAGACCATCCACACCGTTGATCAATGTAGACATGAGGGATACGGCGATGATACCAATGACGATTCCAGTTCCGGTGAGAATAGACCGAGTTTTGTGCCCCCATAGTTCGGAGAGAGCAATGCGTAAGTTTTCCCAGAAAAAACTTTTCATTCGGTTACTTTTTCCCTCGATTCGTGGCTTCATCTACGGCAATCTTGCCATCAAGAAGTCTGACCACCCGGGAGGCATGAGCAGCGATATGCTCCTCATGTGTAACCAGAATAATGGTGTTACCCTGTTTGTGAAGTTCATCAAATAGAACCATGATTTCTTCACCTGTTTTTGAGTCGAGGTTACCTGTTGGCTCGTCGGCCAGAATAATTGCAGGATTGTTTACCAGGGCTCTGGCTACTGCGACACGTTGTCGCTGCCCACCAGATAGCTCATTGGGTTTATGACTCACTCGATCGCCTAGATTCACCCTTGTGAGAGCTTTTATGGCCATATCTCTACGCTCATGTGCTTTTATTTCCCCATTGTAAATCAGAGGTAGCTCGACATTACGTAGACTGGTTGATTTTGGAAGCAGGTTGAAGGTCTGAAATACGAATCCGATTTTTTTATTTCGAATATGGGCTAATTCATCATCACCCATGGTCGCCACATTTATTCCATCCATAAAAAACTCACCTGAAGTAGGTGTATCCAGGCACCCCAGGAGGTTCATAAGCGTGGATTTTCCAGACCCCGATGGACCCATGATAGACACATATTCATTCTGCTCGATGGTTACTGATACCCCATCCAGGGCTCGCACTTCAGTATTACCCATCTGGTATATTTTATAAAGATCATTGACCTGGATTAGTGACATTATGTTATCCGTATTCTATTCTACAGTATTCTGACTTTAGAGGGACTATTTCTTATCGTCAACGTTAAATTTTTTGCGCTTGGAAATCTTTACCTTGTCTCCATCATTCAGACCACGGCTGATTTCTTTATAGGGACCAGTGACAATTTCATCATCCAGTTCCAGGCCAGATAAGATTTCAAAATCTCGTTCTCCAATAATCCCAGTAACTACTTCACGTTGAATCACTTCTTTGCCCTTGCCTTTTTCACTGTCTACCAGGACAAACACAACTTCTACGGGTTCAAGATCTTCATCTTCCATATTCATGCTGCTGTCAGCTCGTGAAAGTTCTTTATCCTGCTTTTCGTTGAGCTGCAGGGGTTTTCTCATGGTGATGCTTTGAATGGGAACAAACAGGACATCATTCTGAACATCTGAGCGGATATCTACTGCCGCAGACATTCCAGGGCGAATTTCCCGGGGTGGATCTAAAAGACGAATTTGCACTTTAAAATTGGTCACTTGGTCAAGACTACCGCCGCCCGTATTCTGTGCACTATGGGCAATCTCGGTAACGATTCCCTGAAACATGGTGTCCTGAAGTGCATCGATTTCAATTTCAGTGGTATCACCCAGTGAGACATCAACCACATCGTTTTCATTTACATCAACCAGAACCTCCATCTCATTCAGATCGGCAATAATCATGATGATGTCCCGACTGAAGGCTGAACCCAAAGCCATTTCTCCAACTTCTTTATTGACCAGGGTAACGGTTCCCGACATGGGTGCAAACATCATTGTCTTTTTGTAATTGTCTTGTGACTGGGCCAGTGCCGCTTCAGCCTGTTTTTTGGCTGACAAGCTCTGCTGAAAACGAACCAGAGCCCCTTGATAGATGAGCTCGCTCACTAATTTTTTTTGAAATAATTCGAACTGCTGATTCTTTTCAAGTTCAGCCAGTGATAATGAAGCTTCCGAGGAAGCCAGCACCTGTTCAGCGCGATCAACATCAGCCTTATAGCGTGTAGCATCGAGTTGTGCCAGGAATTGTCCCTTCTTAACCCAGTCACCCTCCTTGACAGCCATGCGAATCACACGACCTGCTACATCGGCACTCACATCGACTTCAACAACGGGCTGGATTCTTCCTGAGGCAGCAACTTTATGGACGACCTGTCCACGCTCAACCCTGGCAGATTGGACATCCTTAGTATTCCCCTGATCCTTCTTAACAGCGAAAAATCCACCAACCCCTACAACAATGACAACCAGTACTATGATAATTATTTTCTTTTTGGACATGACAACCTCTAGCGTTTTCCCATGAGTTGAAGTAGCCCTGCCTCAGCGACTTTCAGATTATGTTGGGTGCGGATGAAATTTGATTTTGCATCTTCGTAACTTGCTGTGATTCTCAAAACATCAAGAATGGACAGAGAACCAATTTTGTACTGTTCCTGAGCTAAAAGAAGATCTTGCTCAGAAGCCGTCAGAATGAGTTGAGAAATTTTGACTGATTCTTTCAAAGCATTCATTTGCTCTAGAGTTTGGGCTAATTCTTTACGAAGCTTTCTGACAGATAAATCATAGTTTTCATCTGCCATTTTTGCGTTGATTTTACCCTGCTCGACACCGCGACTTGTTCGCGTGCCGTTAAACAGATTCCAACTAAGCAAAAGTCCGGCAGACTTTGTTGAAGTAGATTCTCCAAAAATGTCACCCATGCCTGCAGCGTTGTTTCTATATGAAGCGGAGAAGCCTAGAGAGGGCATATAGCCAGATCGTGCAATTTTGACATTATAGGCCATAATCTCTTTGTTTTGGTCCAATAGTTTTAGCGAATGATTCGAGTTGAGAACCTCATCCGTAATTTGGTCTACAGTGGGCACTTCAACTTCTTCCCAGATTGGCTCTGCCAGAGTAAGCGTAGCATCTGCCTCCCGACCCAGAATAATGTTGAGGTTACGAGATTTTGACTTCAGGTCAACCTGCCCATTGATGATCTGTAGACGAGAATTCTCAATATTCACTCGGGTTCTCAAGGTATCATTTTGCGAAGCAGCACCTAATTTGAAGCGTTCAAGTGTGAGTTGATGTTGATATTCGCTGGTCGTTTGGTTCTCACGATAGACATCGAGGAGTTGTTGAGTAGATAGATAACTATAGTAGGCTGCTTTGACCTGATAAACTGTATTTACCTCATAACTATCATACTGGATAGTGGCTGCATCCTGCGCAACCTTGGCGGACTTAAGTGTATTCCACCAGGCGCCACCATCCCAGATATTTTGGGATAGCGTCAGGGAGTTTGAATAACTCTCATTCCATCCGACTCCGAACACATCGCTACTACCGCCTGAGAGAGAGAAACTCACAACCGGTAAAACCATGGCGATATTGCTTTTGGCCTGGGAGACACTTCTATCTGTCTCAAAGCGGTTGAGTTTGAGAGACTGATTGTGTTCCAATCCAATTTGGATGCAATCGTCAAGTGTTTTTGGTGAGTTTGATTGACCAAATCCAGTTAAGCTGAAGAGCAAAAGGAAGAGTGATCTTGTTATTGTTAAGCGCATTGAAATTCCAATCGTAAATATTATTTAATTGTTAGTTGAGTGAGCCCATGGCCGCTGAATTGGCTTTTAAAAGGGCAGCTCCAATGGAGACCAGTATAAGCCAGGGAAACCCTACAGCCATCAGGCCTGTAGCAGTTGGCTTGTTATAGAGTTTGGCAAAACCAAACCCCATTACCACCATACCCCAGATACGGAATACGTCGAGTTGATTCAGAAAGTGCTTGAAGAAGGTGTCAATCTCATCAAACATAAGACCGGGACTTAATACCAGGCTTGTGGACTCCTTTATTATAATCAAGGGGGTTTTGACCATGAGTTCCAGAGTTCCAACCCCTGGAAGCATATTCATAAAAAATCCGTTACCACCAATCAGGTATGTCATCATCACCATGGTAAACATCTGGAAGAATTTAACTTGCCCTCCCATTCCAAAATTCCCGACCAGAAGCAAGACGGCTGCAAAGAAAGCCGCCATGATGAAAAGCATAACGGGAAGTAGGAAATAGCCCCATAGGTTTCTAAAAGCAAATGGGTTGTCTCTGGCATCCTCGACTTTATCCAGCCCCTCGTACATCTTTTCAAGGTAGGCAGTTTTCTGCTCTTCAGCCATATCAGCATTGTTCTCAATTGAACGCATAATTTTGTTAAGTCGATATTCACCTTCATCAAGGCTAATATCTCTGTAAAAAAGAGGTAGGACAAAAAGCCCTGCCGTTACAATGAGAAAGGGATAGAGCCAATCCTTGTATGAAACCCCATCAACTAAACCGTCAAAGGCTTTACTCGGAGTAAAAAATAGATCTACAAACCGTTGAATAAATGATGTGCTTCCCATGAGATTGAACCCTTTTGCAATTGTGGATCGGTATAGGTGTCATTTTATCCAGTTGAGGTGAACCGATCCAATTCACTTCGAACTTTCTTTTTATCGGCAATCAATGTGCCATTTTCTCAGGTCAGTGGTATCACTTTCTGAAACTATATCTAACTTAAATCCTTAACTCACTTCAGCGCAAAATGATCCTCTTGATAGCGCAATGTCTCCGCCTCAAGAACATCATATTTCATGGTGAAGATATCGTCATCATCCTCATCCAGTAGTCTGATTACAAATCGGACGATCTCACCATCAGGTCGTGCCCATTCTGTATCCCTTTTAATGCGCTCGTAGATGACATCCACCAGTGAAGGGATACCTTCCACATGATCTTCCTCATAACCAAGTTTCTCACTAAGATCTTTTCGTGCTTTTGAGATTCTTGATAATGCCAGTGATTTGGTTGTATAGAATTCCTCAACGACGATCCGACTATCAGAATCCTCAGGATAAACTGAAGTGACTACTTTTCTGGCTCTAAAGCCATTTATATTTTTTTCATAGCCCAAAATTTCACGAACCATTTTGGGGAGATCATCTATATCATTTTGATCTGACCCCATATCAATCTGAGTTTCATGATGGTCTTTCTGGGCGGCTTTCAATTCCCGAAGTTTCTCGAAAGAGTGGGGCGAAAAAGCAGCAGATTCAGCATCGAATTGCCACTGAACTTCCTTGCACAAGTTGGAAAGAACAGTCTCAGTACTTTTGCCATCTGAATCACTCACCATTTTGATAAGTGCGTTATGCATCTTGACTGCAGTGTCCTCTTTTAGCCTGCAGCCTGAGAGATAGCTTGATGTCGTAGTCGTTATCTTACCAACTACTGGAATCTCAATAACGGTTTTTTCCTCTATATGATATTCTTTATCGCCAGCATAGAGGGGTAGGGTATAAGTGAATAAGCCCAAAATAATTGCGATGATTAATGCGGCTCTAGTTTTCATAAGAAACTCTCTTTCTCCAAAGTTCCAGGATTTTATCCCGTTGGTATATTTTTGCGATACGTGTGCCATATGGCATAATAAAGCAAGGCCGATACCAAAACAGAAATAGCAGTGTCAACATTGAAGATATATGCCCAGAAATTTCCGTATATAGCCATGTCAGAATCCAGGCCTTTTTCCATGATTTCCCATTGATCGATAATGACCTGGTTAAAACCCCAGAAGAATTTTCCGATGGTTCTAAACAAGGCGGCACTTTGGAAAATGATTGCCCAACTGATGGATAGAAGAATGGGTGCTCCAATTCCAACCAGGAGGGGGCGACCCTTCACATATGACCCAACCAGCATAAGGAATAGGGCCAGTGGTGCCATATGGATGGCTGCAAAGATCAGATAACCAAACCAATCCCAGATGAGTCTCAGATAGGATATTTGGCTCAAGATCAAACTTGCAAGAGAGGTGAAGGGTTCTCCTGTGATCCAGATAGCAATTCGAATGAACACCAAATACTCCAGAGAGAGGAACAGGGTCAATCCAATGACACCTATAAGTCCAGCAGTTATTTTTGAACCGAGAAGCACATGATCATCTACAGGCAAGCTACGATAGAAAAGGGTGCTATTGTCAGCCCGTTCTTTGTAGATGGCATCCGAAAAATAAAACATGCTTAGAAAGAGGACAAAAGCAAAGGTGCCCATCATTCCAAAGCGCAATCCAAAGGCAATGGGGATAGCAACCTTGCTGAGCATCTTTTCAACGCTACGGGGGGTGTCCTTCCCATCGATGGTAATCTCAACATCATTTCCATTCATTCGGATATCCAGATCAACTTCTTCTTCGTCCTCGAATTGGAAATCATTTATAACGATATGCCCTTTTTCATTCATTTTTTCATGGAAAAAGTCTGAACCACGAGATACAGATAGCAGCATAAGCAGATTTAGGAAGGTGATAACCAGGATGGTGCCGATGATAACCCGTTGCCATTCCAGCCATTCGCGTTTTAACAGGATCATTAATGGTTTCATGACTCACCTCCCATAAGAGCAACAAAAATATCGGCTACAGATGGGGTCTGTATATCACCCAGACCGACCAATGCTTTGCTCTCCGTGTTTTCAAGTAAAAAGACTCTCCGACCTAGAATACCATACTCACTCATGGGTTTGAGCTGATCTCTCAACTCATCTGCCTTATCTGCAGGTATGGTTAGTTGGGTAAAGCGCTCGCCCAGTTCTTCAATGCTGGCATAGAGCAAAATTTTTCCCTTGTTGATGAAAATGACATCGCTGAGGATATGCTCAACCTCTTCAATCTGATGGGTTGAGATCAGGATGGATTTTTCTTCATCGAAATAATCTTCCAGAACACTTGTATAGAGTTGCTTTCTAAAAAGAATATCTAAGCCATGAGTTGGCTCATCCAGAATAAGCAGACGGGAATCAGCTGACAGCGTAACGGCCAGATGCAATTGTGTTTTCATACCCTTGCTCAAGGACTTGATTTTTTTATCCATGGGGATGGTGGTTGATTTGAGAAAGGTTTCAGCCTTTTCACGATGGAATCCAGGATGGATACCACTAAGAAAATCGAGCAGCTCCTTAACCTTCATCCAGGATGGTAGTACGGCGATGTCGTGGATGACGCCTGTTTTTCCCATAAGTTCAGCACGTTGTGTGCGTGGCTCACAGTCCAGAACTCTGGCTTCACCCTGGTAGTCCAATTCACCGGTGAGGGCTCGTAACAGGGTGGTTTTGCCGGCGCCATTAGGACCAACAAGACCAACGATTTTCCCTGCTGGAATTTCAAGATTGACAGCATCCAGGGCTTTCAGATCGCCGTAGGATTTGCTTATATTTTTTAGTTCTATAAGGGCAGTCATTAGACTTCCTCCCTGTAATTTTTTTGGATGAGTTTTATCAGGTCCCCTTGAGAGATGGAAAGTAGTTGTGCTTCCTGGACCAGTGCCTGAATGGTTTCATTTTTAAAGCGATCGCTGGCGCTTTTATTGAGCTGGTTACGAGCATTGCTTTGGACAAACATGCCCAGTCCTCTTCTTTTTTCCAAGAGACCCTCCTGAATCAGTAATTGTGTTGCGTTTAATACGGTCTGAGGATTCAGTCCATACTCAACAGATATCTGTCTAACAGAAGGTATTGCCATTTCGGCAGCTAGCGCTCCTGAAAGTATGTCCTGGCGAATAGACTCAGCCAGTTGTTGGTAGATCGGTGTTTTTTGATCAAAGTTCATTTTCTTTCACCTCTTTTGGTGTTCTACATTACTATAACACCGACACAACATGATATGCAAGCACTTTTTAAGCATTGCTGATGCTACGTCTACCAGCTTTCGAATCACATATTATCTGACGAAAAGCATCAGTTGACAATTCAAATTAAAGATAGATATAAGAGGTGATTTTTTCTAAGTTCCGCGACGATCATGATTACGGGATCATCTTGAATTGACATCGAGGTATTGAAAAAACAATTACTTGCTACCGGGGACCGGCAGTTCTGCTTCAGGTCGAAGCGATATAGCCATAATACTCATCAGTGACTCAAGCTCCATTTTTCTACTTCAGTGCAATGCTCAATTCCGATGGTGCCCCTACTTGGGGATATCATGACGTGGGAAATATATGGGATTAGCTGAGCAACAGAAGCAAATGAAGAATAGTGGCTATAGCCTCGTTGAGGTTGTGTTGTCCGCCGTACTGCTTTCAGTAGTGGCTGTAGGATCATACCAGATTTATGATCATGTGCGCTGGGAAGCAGATCAGGGGATGCGGGATCAACTGGCCTGGACCAACATGGCCACCCGCATGGCCATCGCTGTTGATCTGGATTATTTCACCATTCAAGATAGTATGCCCGAGTTTTCAGTTCCCATTACCCTGGATGGATTACAGGGCTATCGCACCACAACAGTTAGAGAGATCGATGACCCCTTTGATGGTGTCGCCCCCCTGGATACCTCACTGCCGGATTATCTCAAGGTAACGGTATCGTTTGCCTGGTTTGATCCGACTAATATTAAAGACAGTCTGAGTGTAAGTATCTCTGAAGAACGTGGTTGGACATATTAAGGAATCAACATTCCGTACCACCCCAACTTGAGCAATTCCAAAATAGTATAAAAAAAGGCGAGGATTTCTCCTCGCCTTTTTGATTTATCAGGGCAAGCCCTTACAAAATGGACCCTACTTGATATAAGCCATTTTGATGGTTTTAGAATACCCGGCAGCCTGCAAGTGATAGATATAAATACCTGTGGCTACAGGTTGACCAGAATTGTCCAGACCATTCCATGAAACTTCATAGCGTCCCACATCCTGATTTCCATTAACCAAAGAGCGGACTTCCTGCCCCAACATGTTATAAATCACGAGATAAGCATCGCCTCTTTCAGCGATATCATAGCGGATATTTGTGGTTGGGTTGAAGGGGTTGGGATAGTTCTGCTGTAGGCTGAACTCTGTTGGTGCTGGTAGGCCAATATCAATGATGCTAACCAGGCACTCAGCAACGATCTCAACACCGCCAGGACCAGAAATAATCAGATCTTCCACGGTGAAATCCATGGCGCCAGTAGCATTTTCATCAATGACCTGAACAGGCACATTCATCAGCAGGCCAGATGCCAGGTCAATCATGTTCCCAGCCAGATCAATACCTAGAACACGCATAGTATTGCCGCTTACAGATGAAAAGACGCCGACAGATTCATTCCCCTCAGCCAGAACAGGAATTCCTAGTTCTACCACGCTGGGATCGAATACGAGGTCTGCCTGAAATCCAGAGACCATCTCAAAGCAATCAACAGTGACTGGGATATTCTGCCATTCACGGGTATTGGTCAGTGTAAGTGGAGCAATGGTGGCTGTGATATTCTCAATAATTGGACTGTTTTTAGCCAGCCCAGGCATGTTGAGAACTTCTTCGATGAGCAGGACAACATCCAGAATATTGTGGTTGCCGTCACCATTTAAGTCCATGAGGGACAGTTCATCGAAGGTGGGATCGTCACCAGTTTCTGTCACGATTTCAATAAAACGGGCGACATCAAGAATGTTCAAGAAGCCATCGCCATCGAGATCACCCATAAGGATGGTAGACTCAACCACGAAGGGTGTGATTTCCTGTGACCCAGTAAAACCTCCAGGTTCTACTCCTGCCAGAATATTCCCATTGTGCATGACCCGATAATATCCAGGGTTGTAGATTCCGTCACCATAACTGTCAAGCATTTCGAATAGATAGGTTCCGGGCTCTAGATCCAGGAACCATTCATAGAGTGTACTATTTTCAGTAAGATCACCTGCTGCGATACTTGCAACGATTTCGCTACTGGAGTTATATATGTTCCACGAAGATTCATAGGCGTAGATATCAGTCAAAACCTGAACAATAACTGGTTTTGGTCCTACCCATACCTCAGCACTCACCGAAGCACCATGGTTTGGAACTTCGTCAAAGCCGGAGATTTCATAAACATAATGTCCATCTGGTAATGAAAAGTCCATGAAGCTCCACTCAAACACATCTACAGTGGAAATCAGGGAACCATTCCGTCTGACTTCAAGACCTTCAAGGTCAAAGCATTGAGATCCATCCATATTAAACAGAGGGTCCTGCCAGGTCATGGTTACCGTATGGCCGGTGTCCTCAATATGCAGATTTGCAGGAGGGCCGGGAGCCATATTGGCGCGTGCTTCAACCATGTTGGTTGGAGCAGATTCATCACCACTATCATAAGTTGCAGTAACCTGATAGAAACCAGGCATATCTTCTTCAACGAAATCATTATAAATGCTCTCTGTGGTGGTGCCAATAACTCCACCATCACGATAGATATTATAATGAGTGAGGTTAGTAGTTTCGCGCAAGTCACTCTGTGCATAGACATTTTCGATGAATACGGGAGCAAAAGGAGTAGGCACTTCTGATGCAAGGATGGCATCAGCCTCCATGCGTGTCATCTCATTGTTGAGCACCATTTTCTTCAGGGTTTCACGAGTTGATGTGGGAACATACTGACGCTGCGTGGTGGCTTCAGTAATTGTAAGATCATAGTTTCCAGCATTGGTGCTGAATCCATCTACAACTACGAAATAAACACCTTCAGGAAGAAATGCTCCCAGGATTTCAGATGGGCCAATCAATGTTGGATTATCAGGACAGTTCGGACCATCATCGTCATAAAATCCAGTAGATAGTAAAACATCACAATCGCCATTGAAGATTTCCACCTTTGAATCATAATCAATGTTTGGACCACACAACGTGATGTCGATACTGCCATCTTCAAACATGAAAAGCTGGTAGGCATAATCTTCATTATCTGTGCCACTCACATCAAAGTCATCACCCATACCAATAGTACTTCCATTCGTTACGAAGGGGAGTGATGGGATGAGCTCATCGGCACAAGGCATGAGGGGGGGCGCTGGATTTCCAGGAACTCTCCAGCTTAATTCGATATGATCATCAAAGTATCCATCGGCTCGGAGTTCGCTTGGAGGAACAGCTCCAACTAACACCTGAATCCGCTCTGATGCTACCGACTCCATATCGCCAGTATCAAATGATGATACCACATACTGGTAGGCTCCATCAGGCAGGTTTTCTGTATAGGTAGTGGTAGGCTCTGTGAGCGTTGCTGTATATTCACCATCGCGATAGACATAATATCCCGCCAGATCGTAGTCAGCATTCGCATTCCAATTCAAAGTGATATCATTGGTGTCATCATCCACAGTACCAACCAGACCAGTGGGCATCATGGGCTCATGATTCATGGGGATACCTTCAACCTCTGAAGAGGCCGACTCACCATCATCATAAATTGCAGAGACGCGGTAAAAATAGCTGGTCCCATTCACCAGTGGAAAATCTGTATAAGCCAATGGCAGCGTATCAATCACAGCAACCTGGTTACCAGCTTCAATAAGAACTGGTGATGTTTCACTGCGATAAATTCCATAATTAGTCAACTCACGTAAATCACGTAATGTGTTGAATTTAGTTGGGCTATAGTCAAGTTCGATGGAACTGGGATCAATTCCCAGACGCAGCAATTTTCCTATATCTTCTGTAAGACCTGGTGGTACAAATTCGGCTGTCGATTGAGTAGTTTCCTCCCAAATATCCAGAGTATAATTCCCAGTATTAGTGCCAAAACCATCAACAATTACCAGGTAGGTACCTGGATCCAGATATACCCCCGTTAGCTCAGATTGCAGCCCGCAAGCATCATCATTTGCATACTGAGTTGCTGTTTCACAATCCTCTGTGAAGACAGCTATTCTTGAGTCATAATTGGTTCCAGCGCATAAAGAAATCGTGTACGTCGTAGGAACCATAACGTTTAGCTGGTAAGCAACATCCTCACCATCAAAACCCAGGTCAAAATCATCGCCCATTCCCAGATTGGTACCAGTTGCATTGAAGGGGAGGGATGGGATGGGATAATCAGCACACTCTACCAATGCTGGAGCTTCAGTTCCCGGAACCAACCAGGATAACTCTACTGTACCATCAAGCCCTGAAATAGCTTCCAGAAACATGGGTGGCAGGTGAGAGACGACATCAAAGAAATACAATTCATCAGGAGCACCTTCCGGTGAAAAGCCTTCATTCCCATCGGGATCAAATGCCATGATATAATATCCAACCGTGCTTCCCACAGGCTGACCAGGGATGGCTCCAGAATAGATTCCATCACCCATATCACTCATGGATGCGGTTGCGAAAGCGCCGCCATTCACATTATAAAAAATGATGGCGAAATCCGTTGCAATATTATCAGTGATATAAGCTTCAACCATATAAGGACCTTCGGTGTCCAGAGTAAATGTAAATTGGGTTACGCCTGAAATAACTGGTGCTCTTACATCAGTATAAGGCATGGCAAAGAAATTTAGATATTCTTGAAGTAATTCTGTGGTGGTACCAATACTATCGCCGAGACCACCAAACTCAAATGAGTTACCAATGGTAGTGTTGGTGGGAGTAAGGTTAGCGATTCCACATCCCACACTATCAAATGGATTCATATGGATAATTTGTGCATCTGGAGTCAGGGGCCCGAGGTGATCTATAAAACTATTTCCACCAGAATAGGAATAGTCCATTCCAGCTAAAAGATTTTGTCCAACAACGGCACTTAAATCCGCGCCCCCATCGGCAACACCATCAACACCAAAGTACGGATGCAGAGTAGTTTGGAGATCGTAAGCCCAGGTGTCACCACCTTCCATATATAGTGGACGACCCGCATCAGCAAAAGCCATGAGAGCAAATACTTCATCTGAACTATCCTGAAGGACATAATTATCAGAATAAATCCCAAGAGTTACAAAGATGGCTGAATAATCAGCCTCAAGTGGATCACCGAAAATAAATAGATCCGGTGTTTCTATTGCCGTATAGCCTAACTCGCCAAAAGCGGTAACAAATGCTGGTCCACTAATGGAAATGGAGGGGTTCCAGACCATATATTCTGGGAAACCATCGAAGACCATGGCGGAGGCGTTCACAACTATTTCAGTCACATTATCAGCATCTGAGGTAATTGTAAATGTACCGGATACTGCACCCTCAGCTGAGGGTGTTAAGGTGACATCAAAAACAACGAAAGAATCAGCCAGGACAGTGACAGGTGTAACCAGGGCTGTGGAGAAATCCAGACCATCGATGCTAATAGCAGTTACATCAAAAGGGTCAAGACCGATATTGCCAATGGTAACATCAGTTGTAACTGCGCCGTCTGCGAGCTGGAGAACACCAAAGTTGATATTTCGTGTATCAACAGTCATGTAAGAGCCCTCAATTTCTTGAGGTATATACAAAGCAGAAATACCAAAATTGCCAATGAGTTCAGGGAGACCTGCTTCATGGATCATTTGCCAGCCAAGCTCGGAATAAGCCCAGTTTCGATCCAGATAATTTGATTGTATATCATTAGCCATACCCAGAAATCCTGAAGAGTTTTCCCAGACAACAACATAGTAATCCCCGGCTTCAAGAACCTGGTTATCCACAACAATGTCAAATTGGGATGTTGGATCATCAACTGTGGTAAGATCCATAGGATCAGATTCCCAGATAGCAGTACCATCATTAGGACCAACAGGTAGGGTTGGAGGACCGGCGATAGCAGAAGCAGGATCTGTGTAAATACTTACAATTGCTGCCGTAGCACTGCCACCCTGAGTATAAAGTGTCAGACCGGTGAGGAAGATGGGGATATCAGCTGTAAACCGTACACTAAACCCACACCCACCACCACATCCTATTTGACCTTCAAAGGAGCCATCATGATATACAGCTTCCTCATCGCGGAGTGATGAACTGGCGATTGTCTCAGCATTCCAGTTTACATCTAGCGTTCCATCAGCTGATGTCTTCGGACATACATCACAGGCTGCTGTTGGTGAGACCTTTCGGTCGGCAAAGGCTCCAGTTGCCAGTAGCATGACGAGGACAAAAACCCATCCGTTAGAGAACAATCGTTTCATGGTGTACTCCTTAGTATTCATTAAATCGTGGACCTTTTATTAGGCTCATAAGCGTTAAAAAATGCACCAGAGAAAAACAGTACTTATTCACAAGGTACAAATTATCTCTGGTTAAACACCAAATATAGAGATGGTCAGAACCAATTCAAGGCTATTGCCGAGAGCTTTTAAGATGACATGAAAATGAGATATATTAGTGATATAGATATATAGGGTACTCAAATTTTGATCAATTGACCAAACCAAACCCTCATAGAAATCCCTGAGAGAGGGGCATATTTTGGATTGAATCCAAGCTCAGAAACTGGTGTTCGGCCGGAAAAATCATGGAAATATCCAAACTCAAAGCCCCAGGTTTTTCGAAAATTCCTTCCGTAAAGCAATCCAAAGAGATGCACATTGTCACCCCAAAAGCCTGAAGGAATATAATTATAGCGAAGGCCAATATAGCCGTAATTGAAAGTATCAACTTCGGTTTGCTTAAAGACCTTGCCATCTCTGCGTACCGTCTTGGTTCGATCTTTTCGGGAAACATTGTAGTAGGTTGCTCCAAAGGAACTCTGCTCAGCATAAGTAGCGGCAAAATTAACGGTGTGTAACCTGGATCCCTCATCTCTAAGCGTAATTGTAGCATCCACACCGCTTCCATGAATGGGCAACATTCCTATCCGGATGCCTCCATCCATCTTTTCTCCTAAGCCTTTCCTGTAAACAAATTGTGGAATCATATTTTCAACTGAAAGAGCTACACCTTTATAACTTTCATCAGGCTTTAGAGGCTCTGGAGAAATCACTGCATGTGAGGTACAGGACACCGTAAACACGATGAAAAATAAACACAAAAAATAATATTTCGGATTTTTGAACATGTCCTTGAATTTCCCCGCAGGTGTCATTGATGACAAGACTTTTGTTCTCAAATTATATGCTCTCCAGAAAGAGGATCTATTCAATCTGATTTTCATACCTAAAAAGAACTCGGCATAAAAATGAAGGAATCTCTATAAAAGATGTGCCTGTCCAAAATTCAGCAAACTGTTTTGGACAAAGGTGATGCTGGTTAGATTATCGGCATGGATACAAAACATGCAATTGTAAAAAACTGGATCTATCGTTATACAGGAGTCGAACCAGAAGCCTTTGGCGATAGAATATTACTGACAAATTTTAGAAACTATGTTGAGAAGTTTGCTCATCGATTCGAGGTCCCTGTTTTTGGAGAAGATCGCTCCATGATCGTAGCAACCAACAAGGATGGATTGAGCATTATCAATTTTGGGATGGGTTCTGCAAATGCTGCCACAATTATGGATTTGCTTTCAGCTATAGATCCCTATGGCGTTCTCTTTTTGGGTAAGTGCGGGGGATTAAAGCAATCTACAGATCTTGGTCATTTTATTCTTCCGATTGCTGCCATCCGAGGTGAGGGTACCAGCAATGATTATCTCCGACCAGAAGTACCAGCCATGCCCAGCTTTAAGATTCACAAATACATTTCACAAATTTTGGTTGAAAAGGATCTTGATTACCGAACCGGCGTAGTCTACACCACCAATCGTCGAGTTTGGGAACATGATGAAGTTTTCAAGAGCTATTTAAAAGAGACGCGCTCTATCGGTATTGACATGGAAACCGCTACCATTTTCATTACCGGTCTGGCCAATAACATTCCTCGTGGAGCGTTATTGCTGGTTAGTGATCTTCCCATGGTTCCAGATGGTGTCAAAACCGAAGCCCTGGACCAGAGCGTCACAAAGAAGTATGTGGATCTACACCTGGATATTGGTATTGAAGCCATGACACATATTGCTGATCAAGGTGAATCAATCAAACACTTCTCGTTTTAGACACAGGGCAGAACCTCGACCTGTCTTCTTGAGGCCGAGTGTAGCGAGGATACTTGAAGGATATTGAACCGTATGTATGATCGCTTCGAGTTCCCTCAACGAGACAGAATGGAATTGAGGCAAAACCTCAGGACTTTGAAGAACTAAAAGTCGATAACTGTTGGTTTTGAACGATTACCGTGAACATCACAACGATGAGTAGGGACGGTTCCAGGTAAAAAGACTTCACGCTCCGGAGTACAATACTGTGTCGCTAACTTGTGGGTTTCAGAACAAACATTTATAAACACGACAGACTCTTCAGGAATCTCAAATTCCTCGCGTTCCCAATCCAGACTATCATAGACTGCCTTCATGTACTGAGCCCAAATTGGAACTCCTAAAGCTGATCCAGACATACTGTTTCCCAGGCTGATGGAGGGGGAATCCATACCAACCCAGACGGCTGTGGACAGCCGTGTCGTAAAACCAACATACCAGGCATCTGTAAAGCCAGTAGTTGTTCCTGTTTTTCCACCGGATGGTTCATGAAAGCCAAATCTGGTTCTGGCGCCGATACCGGTTCCCCGATTGGCCACAGTCTCAAGCAGAGAAAGCATGACATAGGAAGTCCCACGTCCTAAAACCTCTTTCTGATCTGGATTATAGTTTCGCAGAACGCCTCCAAATCGATCCTGAACAGAGCGAATTCCAAGCGGCTGAATCCAGATACCCAAACGTGGGTATACTGCATATGCGGCTGCCATCTCTATGGGGAAAACTCCTGAAGCACCTAGAGCCAACGCATCACCGGGATATAGTCTGGTGGTAATACCCATAGCCCGGGCTTTTTCAACCACTGCTGATGGTGCTATGAGTTCCTGAATTGTTCTCACTGCAATCAAGTTGAGTGATCGCCTGATGCCTTCTCGCATGGTGGTTTCGCCACCCATACTTAAATCATAATTTTTCGGCCGCCAATCTGTGGAATCATTTGTTCCCAACTTGATCACAACAGGTTGATTTAATAGGGTTGTCGTTACCGGATACCCATTGTCAATAGCCGCCGTATAAAGGAAGGCTTTGAAAGATGACCCCGGCTGACGTCTCATCTGGGTAGAGCGATTCCATTTTGACTTACTGAAATCTTTGCCGCCAACCATGGCTTTTATCTCACCAGTTTCTACATCGAGAGAAATCAGTTGCGCCTGTACCGTCAACAAATCTTCTATCTGATGGGTCATTTCAACCGAATCAGAAATCATCAAGCGAACAGTGTCAACTGTGAGGTCAATATGGTGTTTTTCTAGAATATTGGCCAAAGCCTTTGATTCTTCATCCATCATACGGGCATCAAAAATGGTCTGGACTCGATCTAGCTCTTTGGCTACGACCTCATTGGCGATGGTCTGCAAACGGGTATCCAGACTGGTATAAATAGTCAGTCCATCCCGATAAAGGTCAACTCCCATTTCATCATCTTCTTTTTCCAGCTGACGTCGGACAAACTCACCAAAATGGGGTGCTACATTTCCTACGTCCACACTATCTGGAATCCAGGTATCAATGGGAAGCGACTTGAAATAATTACGCTCCACTGCGTTGATGGCTTTTTCTCGAAACATGCTGTTGATAACCACATTGCGAATATGCCTGGACCGATCAGGATGCGTAATGGGTGAATAATAGGCGGGTGCGCGTAGCATTCCCACCAGAATGGCACCTTCATCCAGGGTAATATTCTCAACCCGTTTATTAAAATATTTAGTAGCCGCAGCCTGTAGTCCGTAAGTCCCGTGTCCGAAATAAACCGTATTCAGATACATGGTCAGAATTTCTTCTTTGGTAAAAGTGTACTCGATCTGGACAGCAGTAATCAACTCACGAATCTTCCGCAGATAGGTTTGTTTAAACCCAATGCGGGCATAAAGACTACGCGCTAATTGCTGGGTCAGGGAGGATGAACCACCATGAATCTCACCCGTTATCATGTTCAGGGAGAGGTTATAAATGGTCCGGAACAAATTCATACCCCAGTGACTGTAGAAACGCTGATCCTCAGTCACGATGAGTGCTTTTTTAACATGGGGTGGGATTTCATTGGATTTAACCAATGTCCTCTGTGTAGTAAAGAGTTCCTGAATAACCTGATCATCAGCAGAAACAATGCGGGTGATCAGATCAGGATCATAACGCTCCAATTCGTCCAGAGAAGGCAGATCCTTTGACAAAAAGACGAGCCATGTGAAAATGCCCGCCACAAAGGCCAGCGACACGATTGAGGCAATATACAACCTGTGCTTAAATTTCTGTCGACTGCCCCTGGCTTGGAATTGTTTCATCATATCTTACAATTATAAACTTATATGCCTGTCTTGTTCATACGTTTTTGCATCAATTAAGTAATAATTCATGGATTCCCAGAGTAATGGATAACAGAGTAGGTGATCTCTGGCGAAGAATTGAAACAGGTAAAACGAGATCACCCCGCTCAAGCATCAAAAACAGCATTTTGCACAACCCCACTCCATCACTATATTTTTTGCTCCACCGCGAGAATAACTGTTTTAGTAAATGATCAGCAATGAGTGAATAGTATTTTAGGAATTCCCCGCATGTATACATATAGAAAATATGATCACGACAAAGACATTGAAGCTGCCAGGAGAATCTGGCATGAGGTCCAATGGATTGATGATAGCTCGGATGAAAAATTACTGGATGCTTTTCTCGGAGAGGGAAGAGCATTGGTTGCCGATCTGAATGGGAGTGCTGAATGTCTGGTTACTGCAAACCCAGGTAAAATAAAATATTTGAACGAGGAATTATCACTGTCAATCGTGACCTCCGTTACCACCAGCAGAATAGCCCGTAAGCAAGGTCTGGCAAAAAAACTAACAGCCCAACTCATCGCCGAGGAAGCTGAAGCAGGTGCAATCGTATCGACACTGGGGATTTTTGAACAAGGATTTTATGATCAATTGGGATATGGAAGCGGCTCCTATGAGCATTGGATGAGCTTTGATCCAGCCGAAATTACAATTGATAGTAGAATCCGACCTCCACTACGTTTAAAAGGTGATGACTGGAAACTAATTCATCAAGCACTTCAAGCCCGAAAAACCCAGCATGGTGGTGTCACGCTATACCCGGAGCGTCTTGTTGAAGCCGAGTTAGCCTGGTTAAAGAAGGGTTTTGGTCTGGGCTATACTGACGGACCCAAGGGTGAATTGACGCACTTTTTTTGGGGAACCAGTAAGGGGGAGCATGGTCCCGTCGTCATACATTTACTGGCATTTCAAACGACGGAGCAATTCATTGAATTGATGGCTTTGGTTAAATCACTGGGTGATCAAATTCGACTTGTCAAAATGAGGGAACCCGCTGGAATACAACTTCAGGATTTAATTCGAAGCCCATTCAGGTCAAGAATTGTAACAGAGAAATCCAAGTTTGAACATATCAATAGAGCCTCGGCCTACTGGCAGACCAGAATCTGTAACCTGGAGGCGTGTATCGAAGCTACCCACCTGAATTCAAGGTCCTTGCGCTTCAATTTGGATCTCAGCGACCCCCTGGAAAAACTCATTGATCCAGAAATGACTTGGCGAGGATGCGCAGGGCAATACACTGTTGAACTCGGGCCAACGTCTAAGGCAACAGGTGGATTTGATAAAGCTTTGCCGACCCTGGTTGCTGATATCGGTACATTTACCAGATTATGGCTGGGAGTTAGGTCAGCAACCGGGTTGTCAGTTACCGGTAATTTGAGTGCTCCAGAAACGCTTCTTAACGATCTGGATGAAGTGCTCTGCCTTCCGAATCCGCATCCAGACTGGGACTATTAAGCAGGAAGGTTTCATTATAAAACCAGTGTACAGAACTCATTGTTGCACCGGTCTGGTTGGCAATTATATTTTTGGTATATTTCAGGTTTTGAGAACAAAGTGGAGCGCGTTGATGCGACGTAAATTTTTGCCTCTAAGTATAATCATTCTAGCTATTCTGCTGAACGCCTGTAGTTCACAGAAAGTCGGTGTTTATGATGACTTAAATAAAAGTAAAATGGATAAGTCATTTGCCAAATATAGGGGCACTCCCTACAAATGGGGTGGTACTGAGCCAGGTCGGGGTGTGGATTGCTCTGGTTTTACTTCAGGGGTTTATCGTGACCAGGGTATCATCATCCCCAGAACTTCCCGCATGCAGTACGCCGTGGGTGATGAAGTGTCCAGAGATGAGCTTCAATATGGAGATCTGTTATTCTTTGATACTCTGGGGAAGGGTGTCAGTCATGTAGGGGTCTATACCAAGAGCGATAAAATGATTCACGCCAGTTCAAGCGCAGGCGTAACAGAAGTCCGCATGGATACGGACTACTGGATGAAACGTTACATCGGTGCACGTCGATTGACTGGGTCAGATTACCGTTCGGGTGAGGTTGGTGGAGAGTTCCATTTGTTACCCAAAGCATATCCAATCAGAGTTCGCCGGCTTATTGACATTCCCACAGCAGATGTGATTGAAAATCGATTTATTGGTCTGGATATCCAGAATGACGCTCAGGGGAATCTCAGGGTTGCCGGGGCCGTGAGTATCTTGAATCGCTGGGAATTCGGGGCAGAAGTTCAAGTAAACCAATTTCTTGGTCACAATATGGACGATTTTGGATTTGAGTTACCCTTCGTAAGTACCAAGTTTCGTATCTGGGAGCAAAAAGGAAAGATTCTACCATCTCTGGCTGTTGGCGCTGAGAGCAATAGCCGGAATTGGACGGTGACTACAGATACAAACTCAGTTGAGGTTGTGGAAAATCGTTGGAGCCCTCCTCGCAATGCTTACGTAGTTGCATCATATAAATATGAGCGCTTCAAAAAATTGCATCTTGGTCGGGGGCGTGTAAGTGGTGGATTGGCCATGACGGATCTGTTTGCTTACCATGATACTTCAGCCCGATATGATGGAAATGAAGACACGTTTTTCTTTCTTGGAATTGAGCAGCAAATTACCCGGCGTCTCATGACCACCATAGAATTTGACCATGTCTTTTTAAAAGATGTAGGGATCACCTGGAATATGGGAATCCAGTTTGCTTTGAATAATGCTTCCAGTATTGCCTATACCTGGAGGAATGTCGGTGCCAAGGAGCGTTCGGTGGAGCGCGCCATGCAGTTTAGCTATATTCTTGAATATTAGAGCGGAGTCTAGATTATGCCTTTTCGTTGGAGACCTGATGGAACCTTTGTTAAAAATTTGCCAAATACACGCAGGATTATGCCATTTCTTATGCATGGCAGAACTGAATCAACTGTCTACTATGAACAACATATTGAGGTAGAGAAAGCCTGGAAATTTGTAGAGGATTTTCAAAAAGAAACTGGGCTGAAAATCAGCATCTTACATCTGATTATCTGGAGGACAGCTCAGATTTTTAAAGAGCGCCCTGGCTTGAATAGGTTTGTAACAGGTCGACGTATTTTCCAACGTGATGGGATATGGATCAGTTTCTCGATGAAAAAAGAGATGAATGAAGATGCTCCCATCGTTGTGGTTAAAAAGAAAATTGATCCGGACTGGACCTTTGAAGAAACCGTTCGGCATATACAGGGTGGTATTAAAGAGGGCCGCGAGGGTGCCAGATCAGTTTCGGACAAGGAAATGGATCTGGTATTCATGTTTCCAATGTTTATGGTTAGCTTTTTTACCTGGTTGTTGAAAACACTCAATCATTTTGGATGGTTACCAGGATTCATGATCCGAGCAGACGAGTTGTATGGGAGCCTGTTTATTGCGAATCTTGGCAGTATCGGTTTGCAGCCAGCTTATCATCACTTATATGAGTGGGGGGATATCCCTATCTTTATGGCCCTGGGCACTAACGAACCCCGCATGGCTCTTGATGAACGAGGTCGACCAGCTGTGAAAGATATGATGACCATTAAATATAGTTTTGATGAACGAATTAATGATGGGTTCTACAGTATTAAAGCCCTGGAATTATTAAAAAATCTGGTTGAAAATCCTGAGATGACTTTGGAAAAGGAACCGGCTAAACCGCAAACAGATGAGACTCTGGGTATTTAATACCCAATAGATAGTGATGTAATATGAACATCGGTATTCTACATCCTGGAGCCATGGGAATATCCCTGGCAGTCTCAGCCCAGGCAACCGGTCACCAGGTCTTTTGGGTAGCAGAGGGACGGAGTAAAGAGACCCGAGCGCGTGCTGCGACCCACAACCTCTTCAAATTGAATTCGTTGGCGGAATTTTGCGAAACATGCGATATAATTATCTCGGTGTGTCCCCCCCACGCAGCTGTGGATGTTGCTCACCAAATCCTTGAGTGTTCCTTCAGCGGCATTTATGCCGATGTCAATGCCATATCTCCGGAGAGGGCAAAATCCATATACCAATTAATGACCTCACAGGATATTGAGTTTGTAGATGGCGGGATCATTGGAGGACCGGCCTGGGAAGCCAAGAATACCTGGCTTTATCTAGCCGGGCAGAAAGCGGCTGAAGTAGCGACCTGCTTTCATGGGGGACTGCTGGAAACGAAGCTCATGGGACCTGAAATTGGGAAAGCCTCGGCTATAAAAATGTGTTTTGCTGCCTATACCAAAGGATCCACAGCCTTACTTTGTGCCATCATGGCGGCTGCCGATGAGATGGGTGTTCGTCAGGATTTGGAAAAACAATGGTCAAGTAACGGCTCTGATTTTACTGAGCGCACCCATAATCGACTCCAGCGTGTTACGGCCAAGGCCTGGCGGTTCTCTGGAGAAATGGATGAAATCGCCGCCACTCTGAAAAGTGCCGGTCAACCACAGGGATTTCACCATGCAGCCGGCGAAATCTATCAACGTATCTCAAAATTTAAAGGCGCAGACTCAATACCTTCAGTTGAGGATGTCCTTGAAGCACTGAAACATGAGTCCAAGATATAACAACTTTAATTATCGTAACATTCAGATTGTAATATATTAGAATTACCGTTTGGGGAGGTTCTTTTATGGATAAATATTTTGCAACAGCAGAGCGCGCAACAGCAGAGCAGCTCCACTCGGCACATGAAATAATTTCCCAGAGTGTTGTGGTCGAAGGCTTGCTTGAAACGGTCAGCGGTCTGCTGGCTGTTCTGAATGAACAACGTCAAATCATTTCGCTGAATGATTCCTTTCTGAAGATATTGGGTATCGAGGATCCTGTGCATGCTCTGGGTCTGCGGCCCGGAAATGCGTTGGGTTGCATTCATGCCCATGATACACCAACAGGCTGCGGTACAACCAAGTTTTGCTCAGCCTGTGGAGCTGCAAAGGCCATCGTGACTAGTTTAGAAACAAACAGGGCTATCGAGGAAACCTGCGCCTTACAAGCCAATCATAATGGCCAGGATGTAGATATCGTTTTGAAAGTGCGATCCCATCCAATCACCATTGAAGACTCAAAATTTATCATGCTCTTTTTACAGGATATCACTCTTGAGCACCGTAGAGCCGCATTGGAGAGAACCTTTTTTCATGATATAAATAATATGTTGTCTGGACTTGTCGGCGCCACTGAATTGCTGGCAAGGGACGAGCATAAATCTCCAATGGTTGATATGGTGCGCAGATCCTCCTTACGGTTGCAGAAGGCTGTTGAAATTCAGCGTTTTTTACTGGAGAGCGATGCTGACTATAAGAATCTCCTTCAACAGAATGTCTCCCTGGAGCAAATTCGAGAAGACTTGACAACTTTATTTATAAAACATCCAGCCAGCCAGAATAAGACCCTGAGCTTTTCACGAGACTATGATGAATTTGTTTTACTAACAGATATCTCTCTCCTGGAACGAGTTTTGGCGAATATGATTACCAATGCGCTAGAAGCATCTGAAGCAGATGAGACAGTGCACATTTCTATCGCACTTGAGTCAAATAAAATAAGTTTTAGTGTTCACAATAATCAAATCATACCCGAGGATGTTCGTCTCAGAGTGTTTCAACGAAATTTCAGCACCAAGGGGAGTTCAGGACGAGGGTTGGGCACTTTTTCCATGAAGCTATTTGGAGAAAAAATATTAGGCGGAAAAGTAAGCTTCAGTTCCAGACCTGGGAAAGGGACTGTTTTTACTTTTTCGCTTCCTCTTTGATGACATCAGCCTATGATAAAACGAACATTAATACTTCTTGTTTCAACCCTGAGCCTGCAGGCTATGGATCCGGAATTGCCCAAGGCATACAGGTATCTTGATATTCAGGAAGTCTTTCATCAATGGCGGCACGAGGAGCCTGGTCAATTTATTTTCGGGGGTGGTGATTTTAACGGTGACTCCCGTTATGATGGTGTCCAGCTCGTGGTCAAACATGCTACCAATCAAATTGTACTTCTCGTTTATTTACGGGGAAATGATGGTCAATCTTTTCACTGGATTGAGTTGACAAACTTTCCAATGGAGTCAATACAAAATACCGGGATTCAAGTCATCAGACCCATGGAAATTTCATTCTATAAAGATCCTAAAAGTGATGTGAAGTCCAGAATATACCTTATGACAGATGCCATCAATCTTTTTATGAAAGAGGGACCAGCTTCGGTTTTTTTCTGGGATGCTGGTGATCAAGCATTTCAACAAATCTGGCTGGCAAAATAAAGCCCTTGCTGCTACCCACTTGTTGCTTTAGTAAAAATGTCGAATCTAACTCGTAAAACCATAGTAATTGTTTTGCTGGAGCTCGGTCTGGCTTGCATCAGCATATTCAGGTTTGGCCAGGTATTTAATGGCGATTTATATGAATTATACTATGGCTATTTCGGGGATGTCCAGATTCCCTTTGCAGCTTATTTCCTGTTATCAATAAATGAGGAGTCGATTTCATTTCTTAGACCCTGGCTTGTGAAATTTGGAATCGTCTTTCTGGTTATGACGACTTCAGAAATGGCTCAGTTTTTTGGGGTGGAGTTATTTGGAGTAACCTTTGATCCCTATGACATACTTGCATATGGATTGGGAGTGACACTGGCTGTATTAGTGGATGTGAAAATATTTGCCAGATACCTGAGTTTTTGGAATGTATCTGAGCCAGGCTTATCTGAATTCGAGGAGTTATGAACGATCACCGCCTTCATCATATTTTTGCAGTTCTCCAGGCCTTACTGGTAACCTTTCTCTGGTCCACATCATTTATCATCATCAAATGGGGGTTGGCAGATATTCCACCCATTACCTTTGCTGGTTTAAGATATTTCCTGGCTTTCTTGTGTTTTCTGCCCTTCATCTTCAAAAAGAAATATGTGGATGAGATTAAAGAACTTTCGCTCCGACAGTGGTACAAATTGATCCTTCTGGGATTTGTTTTTTATACACTCACTCAGGGAACCCAGTTTTTAGGACTATCTCTATTACCCGCTGTGAGCGTGAGTCTCATGCTGAATTTTACCCCCATCGTGGTAGCCATTATGGGTATCCTATTTATCAATGAAATTCCCAGCCGTTTACAGTGGTCTGGGGCAGTCATTTTTTTGGTAGGTATCATTTTTTACTTTTATCCGATTTCATTTGAAGGAAATCAGGGACTGGGATTGGTGGTCATGGCCATCGGTGTGCTAGCTAACTCTGGGGCTGGCATTCTTGGAAGAGATATAAATCGCCAGCGTAATATTAGCCCCGTTGTCATCACCTTTATCAGTATGGGAATAGGGTCAATCATATTACTGCTTACAGGATTTCTATATACGGGTATTCCGACTATAAGCATGCAAAACTGGATATATCTGATCTGGCTGGCGGTGGTGAACACGGCTTTTGCATTTACATTATGGAATCACACCCTGCGTTCTATCTCAGCCATGGAATCGAGTATTATCAATGGCACCATGTTGATCCAAATTGCCTTTCTGGCCTGGTTTTTCCTGGATGAAAGGATTACCACACAGGCAGGAATAGGAATGGGCATTGCGGCTTTGGGAGCAACACTTGTTCAGCTTAAACGCAGCAAGGTATGAAAATATGATCGCAGTGCGGCAGAAGCATGAGTATTGTAGATTGGAGTTCTATTAACTACATTCATCCACATCTAACGATTCTGAAAGAGTGACTTTTTGAATGGTGAGTGTTCCTCAATGAGAACAATAATAGGGATGGTGTGATGCAACATAGTAATTGGCAATGTCCAAAATGTAATAATAATGAATATGAAACCGGTCAGTTTGCAGCTACTGGTGGTGGGCTTTCAAAAATCTTTGATGTCCAGAATAAAAAATTTACCACTGTTACATGTGTGAATTGTAAGTTTACAGAAATATATAAATCCGAGACCAGTTCTCTCGGTAATATACTGGACTTGTTTACAAGTTAGTTCGACAATTTAAGTTTTAAGTTCTACTTAACACTGGACATTTAAATAAATCTAATTGCTTGAGAGGAAAGCATGAGTTTAATAGATCTACTTGCCGCAGCGTTCACGATTGTACTGTTTATAATATTAGCTTATAAAATTTATAATAATACCAAACAGATGCGAGGCACTGCGAAGAAGTCTGGGAGTGGTAAAGCCGACGACATGATGCATGATTTTATGGATCAACCCGTGTTGTGGGCCAAGCTATCCAAAGGTCTTGAAGCCAGCGGTCCAGATGAAGAGCTTAGTATGACCCTCATGGTTAATGCCGCATTCCAGGGTTTTCAGGCTCAGTGCGAAGAAGCTGATGCTGGAACGCTTGATGAGAATGAAATTCTCGCGTTGGAGGAAGGTGTTCATAGAATCTGTGCTATGCCGGGTGTGGCAAAATATCTGGAAGATCTAAAACCGGATTTCTCGCAAAGACTGCTAGCAATTATTGATCAAACCCCCTAGCCACTATTGTTTTATCAATCAGTACAGTTTGTTCTAAAATATTCATAACATATACAAATCGATTTATTCAAAACTTAAAACATCATGAGTATTGATTTAAGCAAAGTATTTGATCTCAATAAGAACATCTTTATTGAAGCCTGTGCAGGGGCTGGAAAAACCTGGCTGCTTTCAAAACGCTACTCGGCTATCATGGATGATTACGCGAGGCAGCAACAACAGGATAATCTGCTGCCCAGAAAAGATGCTTCAAATATTCTGGTTATCACCTTCACTCGCAAAGCCGCTGCAGAAATGTCCGGCCGTATTTATGAAGATTTGAACAAGCTGCTAAATGATGAAGCTCTGGACAATGTGGGTGAGAATTTTGGCGCATATTTGCGATCTGCCCCTCAGAAAATCAAAATGCATCTACGTTCTACATTTTCGAAAAATTCTATTTCCACTATCGATTCATTTTGTGCCCAGATATTAAGGGAACAGGCAGAACGTCTGGATATCGATCCAGAATTCCGGATTCAAGACGAGGCTGACACACAGCGCATGGAGCTGGAGACCTGGGAGAAATATCTTGGGGATTGCAGTCGCAACAACGATGCAGACTTAAGCATATTGCTGGACCACCTCTCGGTTCGGCACATCAGTGAGTATATCAAAAAATTCCAATCCCATGCACAGCTCATGACAGGGTGGCTGGAGCATCAGAGTAGTACGTCGCCTGAAGCGCTTCAATCTGAATTTAAGATGATGCATCCGCTTCCACCGGCCTTACAAGAGATAGAACCGGCCCTGATTCAACTGGTGGACGGACTGCCCACTCCCAACGACATGCAGGATACCAGCCACTCGCAATATGTGGATCTAAAAGATTTGCTGGAACTGTTAAGCAATCCCATTGAAGATGATTATCGCTATGGGCAGGAATTATTGGAGTTTATCAGGCGCATTGCGCTCACCCAAAACCGCAGTAACTATTTAAAAAGCCCCAGGATTCCGTCTACGGTCTGGCCTGAGGATTTTAAAGATGAAATCAGAACGCGCTTAAGAGCTTTCAAGGAGAGGGCAGAGCAGCTCTTCCCTTATGAAGCCCTGATGCATGATATCCCCAACCTGTGGGATTTAGAAGCATGCATTGTTAATCATCATCTTGCTAAATTCTTTCTGGGATACTGGGCGGTTTTGAATCAACGTCTCAAACGTGAAGGCATCCTAAGCTTTAATGAAGTCATGCTGAAAACCAGAGAGATCCTGGAGGATGAGACAGTTGCGAGTCATTATGGTCAACGCTACCAACATATTCTCTTTGATGAGTTTCAAGATACCAATGACGTACGCTGGGATATTGTGCGGCTCATTGCAGAAGCTGGTCAGGGAGTCCTCCGTGATCAGGGACTCTTTATTGTGGGGGATACCAAGCAGTCCATATATCGATTTACCCAGGCAGATGTTCAGGTCATGAATCGTGTCCGCTCCATCATTGCTGATGGAGGGGGATGGGTTCTGACTGCAGACGAAACCTATCGCTCATCTCAAAAATATGTCTCATCAGTGATTAATCCCTTGATCAGCACAGCCTTTCCAGGTGAAGATGATCGACAAGACCTTGAATTATACGAAACTATATTCCGTCCTACAAATGCAGCTAAAAGCAATTTAAATACTGGTAAAAGAAGAGATGTAGCTCGTTGCTCATTGAGTGTAGTACTAGATGATGATGCCTCGAGAGGTTACGCAGTTGATATTATTAAGACGGCTGACCTGACTCTCGATTGGCTCAAATGGATAAATGAGAATGGGTTAGAGCCAGAGAGTGGACCCGCCATTGGAATCCTGCTCAGATCCTTCACTCCTATCCTGGATTATATCCGCATCTTCACCAGCAAAGGCATTGAGTTTGAGGTCTTGTCAAGTAAAGGATTGTTTGAGCAACAAGAGAGTTATGATATATACCACTTGATCAGTGTGCTGGTTAATCCTCTGGACGACCTGGCTCTGGTGGGTGTTTTGCGTAGCCCTTTCTTTGTGATGAAAGATGCTGAGATTCAGCGCTTAAAAGATGTAGCCCAGGATCGAAGTAGCTCGGGTTGGGTATGGAGCGGATTAAAACAGTTACATCCTGACATATGTGATACACTTAGGGACTGGCAGCAGGCCAGTGCCCGGGAACCACTGGATCGCCTCATTGAGCGGATTATTTCTGAGGATGAAAGACGTTTGAGTTGGGTTTCTGAAACAGGTGGCGTACTGAGGCTGGCAAATCTGGATCGTATCACTAACAGCATTCATCAGCTTTCCCTCGATGGTCTGGGCATCCGGGAGATACATGAATATTTCAAATTCCAGATTCAACATGGAGATGCGTCCCAGGCTGAACTTCCAGGAGCCACCAGAGTTCAGATTCTAACTATTCACAAAGCCAAAGGTCTGGAATATCCTGTAGTGCTTTTACCGGGCATGCAATCATCAATCCCTTCTGACAGGAGTGGTGTATTTATTGGTCGCCATGATGGTGACCGGCAGGCCGGTATCACGCTGGACTCCAGAAGTGCCAGCCACAAAACCTGGATGTATGAGCAGATTAAGGAACAGACCAGGGCCGAAGAAGAGGCCGAAGATAAACGGCTGTTCTATGTTGCTGTGACTCGCGCCAGGTTCGGAATTGGCTTTATTGCCAAAATCAAACCAGATACAAAAGCTCCCGCCACTTCCCGCTGGGGTAGATATCTGCAACCCGTCTTCGATCTCGAATTAGATAAGGATCTGGCGCTTAATGATCCCCATGCATTGCAAAAGGAATGGCAAAACAGATCAACTACAGCTGTGACGTATGATCTCACAGCAGGGTCAGATATTCTGCACTCCGAAGCCGGACGACCTGTCTCTGCAGCAGCTGACATCACTCAACTAGAGCCAGTCATGCAGTCCCTGGTTTATAGTGAAATTTCGCCTCACACAATCATGAAGTGGATGGATAGAAAGAAATATGCTGGATCGGATGAAGGTCAAGTGGGTGACGACCTGGATTTGGAAACCGCACCAAAAACTTTTGGATTACTCCTGCACCGAGCCATGGAAATGGAATGGTTTATTCCAGAAAACTATCTAGACCAGATCCGACTTTTTCTGGAAGACGGAAATGTGAATGAATCTGAAACCCAGAATCAATTTATTGAAGATCTTACTGATTGTCTTGAAATATATCGTAAGAGCCAGTTGGCGCAGAAAATCTCAAGTCTTGATCCAGGCCATAAATTACCAGAGATACCAGTCTTTGGTTTTCTAAAGAATCGCACCAACGTATTTAAAGTTTCAGGCATTATTGATCTGCTATATCAGAGTGGAGACGAGTGGGTCGTTCTCGATTATAAAACAGATAAAGAAGTTCCCGATGAGAATCAGTTGAAGCATCACGCCTATTGGTACCAGATCCAAACCTATCTGTGGATGCTTAAGTATTTGTATGGGATAGAGGCACGTGGAGAACTTTATTTCAATCGTTTTGACACACTGATTCCTATCGCCTTTGAAGAGGACCTATACTTTTCAGGTCTGGCTACCTTCGAACATGGACGAGATTTAAAACCAGTATTACCTGGTGCTCAGGATCTAAACCCCCATTTGATCGAAATATTAAAACGTCAGGATGATCTGGCAGAAATACTCATCATAGAGCCGACTAAGAATAGTGGCGAGCTGTTGGCTCAATCACTGGCCAAAGTTGGACTCAATCACCCCAGGCTGCAAATCATGACATTGGGTGAAGTTCGCAAAATGACAGAGTCAACTGGTCGTCGACTAACACCCTATTTAACTCGATTAGGTATAGCACAACTTGCAGGGAAACGAATGCAGTGGGGTGAAGTCAACCGTATGGCAGAGGCTTTCTATAAAGCAACAGGAGGTGAATCTGTTGCGGATGGAAAACAGGAACTTTATGCTGAATTTTTAGATTGGTGCGAGAAGCAAGCCATACAGACTCCTGGGCAAAATGCTGACTTAAAGCGTCTCTCGGCATCGATAAAAATCATCGTGAACTCAATTCATTCCACATCTCCTGCGGATTATGACTTTTTAAAAGATCTTGCTGATAGTCATGATCTGATATTTTTCGATCCACTCCGGGGTGGACAAGCCAGCTCTGGTTTCAACATGTCCATTGAAGCCTGGATGTCACAGGAGGAAATGCCCTCTGATGATAAACGTCATTCCTACACGCCCTGCTTTTCCATTTATGAGGAAGCGGTGCTGGTGGGTGCTCAAATCAGACAACTCATCAAGGATAATGTTGCACCAGCTGATATTCGTATAGCGGTATCTTCAATGGAGCGCTATGTCCCTGCTA